>Ga0247831_1000757_pt1 | contig 69273 bp, 46 predicted proteins | sample LaCruzMarch2015__9_FD_192406 | JGI IMG/M metagenome (GOLD analysis project Ga0247831, IMG submission 192406) | Freshwater microbial communities from meromictic Lake La Cruz, Castile-La Mancha, Spain - LaCruzMarch2015_1m | ecosystem: Environmental > Aquatic > Freshwater > Lake | place: Spain...
TTCATTGGATGACCTTGACCGTAGTGATAGTTACCAACCTCGGCATCGTAGAAGTATGATACGCGACGGGTTGTGGTGGAGATGGGGGTGGTGGCATCCATCACCGTGGAGGACGATGTTGACATATTGCTTGAGGTGGACACAGGTGGACCGAAGAAGAAAGAAGATGTATCGTACGTTTGAACTCATCTTCATTCCCTTGTATTTAGGTAAAGTGATTAAATTTGGTTTTGTGGCGAAGAGGGTGTGATGTGCTCGTCGTAGATATCGTGTTCATCCTGCCACTGGCTACTTTAATTGGTCAGGCTCTATCTCTCAGTTTAACTCCCAAACATAAGCCGTCTCTTCTCTTGGTTTGGTGGTAGAAGAGGACCATGTTGCTGCTCGTCTTGTTCCTCCTGTCACTGGCAAAAATTGGACGTGTCCAATCTCTCAATTTAACTCCCAACAATAGGATACATCGTAGGGATGCAATCGGCAGCATTGCGGCAACAATAGCCACGCCATTTCTCGTCCCAACCACCTCGAGCGCAATACAGATCGAGGATTCGTCATCGCAGCAGGGAATTGCTGCAATTACCGAGTCACAAATCGGACGTTCATTCCGTAAGTCCGTTGTACGTAGTGCTCAAGTCGCTGATAAGCTCGATGAAAAGTGGGAACGTTTTTCAGATTCATTACGGAATAAAAGTGCATGTGATCCAAACACTGGTCGTCGGTTGTATGACAATGGTAAACGTAAGGATGGTACACCTATTGGCTCTCCCGGATTGGGTGAACTTTGCTCGCCAGAGCCATTGGCTCCTCTGGACGTTTCGTTGACTGAAATTATACTTGATTCGGCAGTAAAAAGTGCCTCATTGGTCACTTCATCCAAAGAAGATTCCTTGCGTAAATCAATACAGGAAATCAAAGAATTAGTCCGACCTGCGTTCGAGCGAAGCATGCAAGGTAACACAAGCGTCGACGAACAGAATCGGGCAGTGTTCAAATTGAACTTGTACGCGACACTTCGTTCAATCACATATTTACTAAAGGGAGACAAGGCGTCCATAAAAACGTTCCAAGTTGCATGGGGCAGTGAATTACTTGCCAAATATGCATCGACTGCTAATCGAAAAGACTTTGTATCACCATTTCCGAAAGGCGAAGATGAATTTCAAGATTATGACTATGACAACAATACTCTATTGGATGCGCTTGGAAAATTGACAGTAACATTAAAGCAGTTCAAGGCAGGGGGCCTATTAGGCTACTTTGAAGTTTCAATACCATATGACGACTATGGCAGCGTAGTGACTGTGGCAATGGATGATTATACACCTATCGGTGCGGAAATACTACTCTCTGAACAAAAATTGATATGTGATGGTCCAGTTCCTGCCCTCCTAAGATCATTATTTGATGATGCAAGGATTAATTTCAGTATGGACACATTCTACATTGATCCATCCACCACAAGACAAGACGATTATAACCCAACCCAACTACTCTTGTCATTGAGTGGATTAAGAAGAATGTGAATTGTTTTGACAAGCGAATTTACTTTCATGTCATGAGTACGTGCCTATTTTTTCTTATCCACTGCAACAGAAACTGGTGCTAGACCAACACCTGAACCTCCTCCTCCACCCATCACCTTCACTTTCTTCCTCTTTCTCTTCTTAAGTCCCCGTTCGAATGCACTCAGACTTAGGTCTGCGACTCGATCAGCCTCCTCCTGATCCTTCTTACGTTCTTTCTCCGCCGGTGAAAGATCAGCATCGTCTGCCTTAATAGCCACTCCCGCGACATGCGGTTGCAAGACCATGTCAACATTATCATATCCAACCTCATCAAACAATGGCGAGTTCTGATCTATAACTTCTGACTCTCCCTCACCGACGACCTCACCCGCGGCATTTAGCTTCTCGAGTCCACCCTTAATCTCCACCCCACCACGTTCACTCAACGCCACGACATAATCAAGGTAGCTCTCTCCATTTACCGTCGCAGCCTCGACGAAAAGGAACCGTCCACCAGGTTTTAATACCCTCCCAGCCTCACAGACTGCACGTTTCCAATCTAATCCGTTATCCGCCATACGTGTTGCCGCTAGGAGAGATACTACAACATCCACAGAGCTGGACTTGGTTTCTCGTAAATCATCCGCTGGTTGATTTGAATATATCACTGTGGCACCTGACCGACGTCGCTCAGCCATTTGTCGTAATTGTCGTTCACAACTCACGGTGAGTCCAGCATCGGGACCATTTTGTCTTTCAGCCGAGCTTGTGATTATTTCACGTATAGTCCGTGGAACAAAGTTTACTAGTCGTCCATCCTCGGTCCCTAATTGGAGAATAATATCGGCTTCTTTGGGTATTTGATTTGAAACTAATGATGCTGAGACCCATTCTGTTCGAAGATAGGTGATTGGGTCCACATATGATGATGATGATGATGAGGAGGAGGAAGATGATGAGCTGGATGTGTCCTCGGAGTTTGCTGCCAGCCTCCTCCTCGTGGTTTTCATTGCGGTGGTGATGATCGCGGTGGAGGAGAGAGGAGGAACAAAGGCGACTACGACTATGCCACCTGATGCGATGGCAATTGCAAGGAGCAGAAGGAGAGGTTTCGGCATCGTGCGAGCCGCTGGGAGGACGAAGGGCGGGAAGTTTATGTATAAGTAGATACTTAAGGTTTGAGGAGAATCCGTCAACATCATCCTTGGTCAAGCACTCTGCAACACTCTGGTATCCTTTATGCATAATTGCCCTAGAGTTGAGATTTTGAGAGGTTGAGAAGATTATAGAGTGAAAATTTTGAGAAGTTGAAACTTTACAACTAGGTTAATGTACACCACACATTTCTCGCTTGTACCACGGCGTTCCTAATTACCGAGGACGGGTGATCGACGACTGTCGACAATACCGAAACGACTTGGTCCTTTTCCCTCAAAACTGAATTACGGGCGTGTGGGTGTGCAGCTACAGTCTCAAGGCATTGGAACACAAGAAGATGCCTCGGAATGCAACCTTCAGACGATTCAATAGTCGAGGAGCCCAACAATAAGAGACTGGGTATAATGATTCCGACAAACTTTGTCACATCTTCTCGAGATACTGTAAGAACTTTAACGAGCGCCGCAAGAATGATAGACAGAAGACTTGCAGGCTTGGAGGATATCATTTCTGATTGAGCCATTGCGGACGAATTCTTTGAGAAATAAACTAATCCAGCCACCACAGTAGGTAGCATCTGTTTCACGTTGGCCTCCCCTACAAGGGATGTGGGTAGACAACACAGCATATGACAGACCACGCAAAGTGTTCCGAAAGCAGGTGGATTCTGAGACTCGGCTTGCGAACTCAATGCTCCCAATAGAATGGGAAGAGTTTTATGCGTCAGACGTTGCCTCCAAAATGCTCCCCCATTATGCACAGAGAGCACGCTACCAAATGCAGACGCAGGTAGAATAAATACATGTGAAGCTGGATTGAGTAGCGGATGTTTCTGCCCCTGCTCACTCGGCATTGTCAGATCCATTGCAGTAGCATCGCTCGAAGGAGACCGCGAAGAACCCCTGCACGCCAGTTCAATTAAGAATAATACAATCTTATCGCCCATTTGAGAGAAAGTTCCTCCTTTGCATGCTGCAGCTGCACCTAAGACACTCATAAAGCTGAGAGTATCCTCAACCTGAGAGAATACAGAAGCCTGTACCTTATTATCACCTTTTGAGGTCTCGCTAAATTCCTTGCCCAGGCGAATTAAGGCGGTGGTGAGTGCTGGAGAAATAACTTCCTTCATAAGCTTTTCGATCAAGCGGGCACACTTTGTCTCATTGTCTTCTGAACTTTGGAAAAGTATAGAAAACAAACAAGATGCTGCGGCTGATCTGGTATGGGCATGGTGATCTGATCTAATGCTAAACAGAGCAAGATCCTCAACCATAGACATCAAGATGGTTGATGTGCCCTCTTCCAACATGTTCAAATCTTTATTGGATCGTTTGAGAACAGCCGCCAGTAATGGTAGAGAAACGTAAAGACTAACTTCATCGTCATCTGATAGTGGCGGTAAAATATTGGTTACAAATGAAGTTAGACTGTCACATGAAGCAACCGAGGAAGGGCATTCATACGCTGGTATGAGAAGTGGAAGGATGGACTGGGCACGCATGATAGTTTTGCTGGCGACCTCTTTGTCTTTTGTACGTGATACGGGAAGCTGTAGACTACTCACACCCCTTTGCAATTGTCGTCCTGGCCCCGTGTCTTTCTGATGACACAATTCCTTTATGACATCAAACGGTGTTGAAAGTACGTGAAAGGCAATGCCAACATTGGGTCCACCATGACAAGTAATGTACGAGAGCGCCATCGCGGCAGTTTTTTGGTTTTGCTCATTCATCCTAAGTGCAGTAACCATCCTCGAAAGAAGGTCAGACACAATTTGCTCTGATACACCAAGTGATCCATTTGCGCATGCTCCAGCAAGGACTACCCAATCGTATCTAATTGTGTGCATCTTTGGAGAAGAACCTCGACGGGTCGAGGTCGCAGATGCTAAAATCTGTGGAAGTAAATTACTGGCCAGTTTGCCGATTCTCTCGCTCGCTTTAACGCCACCACCATCGTCTTTATCTTGACAAAAGCCAACAGAAAGCACTGCACCTAGTGCACGCGAACACGCTAATTTCCATTCATGCATCTTTGTTGATTTCATACCCGATGCTTCATCAGATACTGTACGGAAAATTAATGAGATTGATTCCTCAAGTGGAACCATATCGTCTTCCTCGAGTAAACTCAAATCATAACACGTCAGAACTGATTCCAATGCCCCACAAGCAGCTAATGCAAGTGAACCAGGTTCACTGACATCGATTAATACCAATCCGATTTTGCGTACAGTTGTAGCAGCGTATGCGGATAGAGGATGAGGCAGCACCTGCTGCACTCTACTGCTATCCTCTCGATGCCACTTTTGTAATGCCACTCGACAGGAGGATATCAATGCTGCAATACCACGCATTGCGGATGACAGTTTTTCTTCATCACGTGAATTTCTTTTCGACAAATTCGGCACGACAGTATCACCAGTATTAAGAGTATTCTCTTTGTCATCTAACATTGATAGCACACCAAGTAATCGAGGAAAGCATTCCTCCAACACTATACGTAGAGTCATTAAACCTCCATCCGCCGCCAAGGATGCAAAGTAAGCTGTCGTGGCACGTCCATTTAATCCTTGAGGAGCCGATTCAAGTATTGGTGATAGATGGCGAAGACTATTGACAACGTAGGCTTCCCAGAGAGGTAGTGTTATCAGCCCCACTGATGTGCTTTCCATCGTCATGACAGGTTCTAACGATTTTGCAAAACATGATGAAAACTTGCGGATGGCACTAGCAAGAGATTTGGTATCAGATGAAACAGCCTCCTCGTGTACACGAGCCATGGCAGACGATAGCTCAGATAAGAAATCAAGTGGAACTCGTGTGACATTGGGTGAATACATCTGCGAATCGTCGTGAGTAGTATCCATCTTTTCAACATTTTCATTTGTTATTGATAGCAATGGTAAAAATAAGAAAGTTATATCCTTGACAGCATCTAACTTGTCTTCATCATCCGAGTTGGAACCATTCGATGGGGGATCGTAATTTGATGATTTAGGTGGGTCTAATCGATCCAAGAACATTCGTGCCGTATGCATTATCATCGTCTCTTCTTCCTGATCCTTTGACTTGTGTAACATTTGACTATTGTACTTCGCCCCCGCTTCACAAAGCACATTAAGGAGTGCATCTTGTAATATCACTTGTGTAATACCATGTGGATCATTCTTCGGTGGTGTAAAATGTATCGGATAGTATGGTGCAACAGCATCGAATAATTCCAAGAATGGAAATCTGACATCGTCGTCAGTGCTATTATTGGACGAAGCGAATATGGGTAACATGATACGTTGCATCATATTGAACAAAGTCAATAATTGCACGAGACATCGAGGATCAGTTTCACCACACATGCATGACGATGTCAATGAAACATAGGTAGACATTTGACGTAAGAGAGATGGCGGAATTGGTGATGTGGTTGATGTTGTAATTGGAGATGAAGATTGTAGATTGATGCGTTTCTTTTCATCATCACACAACCCATCCAATGCCGCATTGAACAAATTAAAGCATTGGGAACGTTTCACACGGGGTAAATGAGACATTCCATCATCAATATTCGGTAACCCAATCCCATTATTGTTGTTGTCACCAGAAGTAGTAGAAACTTGACATCGATACCGTACTCCCAATATTGCCAATTCGATTCGTAACTCCATCGATTGATATATCACCCCCATAGCTTTCATTACAGGTGTTGATGATGATGATTGCTGTTGCTTGGTGAAGGAATCCGATGATGATGATGATGATGATGATGTCTGTTGTGACTGCTGTGTGGGAAATAATTCCAAATTGGATTGAAGTAATGCAGTAAGACATGTAATTGCGGCATCTCGTACATGTTCATTGTGGTGAGATGTTGTTGATTCTGGCGATGAATGTTTGTAAGACGACATGGATTGTAATTTTTGGGTAACTTGTTCCGATGTTAAATCTGCCGCATCCACATACTTCATTTCATGGTCCAACAAATCGACAGAGTCAACAGCAGTATTGTCAGGTTGTACAACACATCCAACAGGACGGCAGAGTTCCACGAGGAAACGCCCCACGGCCTGTCGTACACCATGTGTCAAATCAGCACTCCCCTCTAATGCCCCCATGAGACAATGTAGCGCACGGACCTTTACCACAGGAGTAGGATTTTCTGCAAGTGCAGGCCCCAAGGTTGAAACGAGGAGTGCTAATGCTCCATTGGGCGTGCCTGATGACGCCTTGGCTAGATCTTGTTCAATCGTCGATGCCTTCGATGATGACGACGACGACGATGCAGTAGCAGGAAGTGTAGCAGAGGAGGAAGATGAATCTTTTGTTGTCGTCGACGAAGATTTTTTGGATGCTGACGATGGAAGAGATTCGAAGTGAGAACGAGCCTCCTTCCTGAGACGCATAGCGATTGCATCATCGCCATTACTGCCACCGCCACTGCCATCATTCATGGACGACTGGACGTCATTATCAGAGCTACATGCTTCAAGCCATTGATCGAAGATCATGGTGTACGAGGCTGGGTTAGGGTTAATTACCCCCGCCCCCCCCAATTTTTTCAGATATTTATTTTAGATGGGAAGTAGTATGGTTTTGCAAAATTATTGCATGCAGGCATCGCATGCAGAGATCGCGGCGGAAAGGAATCTCACCACCCGCGATACTATTGCTGCTCATCAATTTGCCGACGACGCCGAATTCTTCGTGAAATATGAATGCAATAACAACGAAACTGCTTGTCTGCGACTACTTAGTTGTCGGCGCTGGAGCTGCATCAATTGCATTCATCGATACTTTACTTACCCATCTCCCCACGACAACCATTGTACTTGTCGATAAGAATCCAATCCCAGGTGGACATTGGGTCCATGCCTATGGGTACGTGCATCTACATCAACCATCGTTACTCTATGGCGTGGCATCGCGTCAACTTGAGGGGAATTGGGCCAAACTCTTACTCAGAAAATTCACATTGCCCTGGAATCATCGTGCAAGCAAAAATGAAATCCTACATCATTATGCCACTTATATTCAAGATAAGGTGGATGCTGGAAAGATACAGTACTATCCCAATTGCGAATATCAGTTCTCAGAAGAGAGTACTAATACGGTCGACGACAATTATCTACATTCCTTCTCCAACCTTGATGGATCGATGAAGTATTCAGTACAGGTCAAGAAGAAAGTAGTAAACGGAATTCTTGGAGAATGTATTGTACCAAGCACGAACCCTGTCAACTTTCATGTGGATGATGGAATTACCATACTCACACCAAACCAAATCTTTGAGGAAAAGGTTACTCTTATCGATTATTCCAAGAATGTAAAAAAACACTTTGTTGTTCTAGGATGTGGTAAGACTGCCATGGATACGTTGGTATACCTCCAACGTGACATGAATGTCCAACCAGACCAGATTTCATGGATTATCCCAAATGACGTATGGATGATGCTACGTTCAGGATCGGGCAGTCCATGGTCATGGCCCGAGGCCTTATTACGAAGTCGGATGGATGAGAATGAGGCGGCTTTGTCATTAGAACGCAAAGGAATATTTGCTCGATTAGATACGAATATTGTACCCACCAAGTTTCGTTTCCCCTTGGTTGGGAAAGATGAACTCCAGTACATGCGACAAGTGAAGAATTGCATCCGACGTGGACGAGTAACTAATATTACTAAGAATTCTGAATCTGGAAGGATGGTTGTGAAGTTTGGAAGTGATCAGGAACCTTGGTCACCAGAAATTCTGAGTACTGAATTAGTATTGGTCCACTGTACCAGTCCCGGGCCATTCAATGGCAATGAAAATACGGATGTGTTTGCTTCGGATCAACAGTTGAATCTTAATATCTTATTCCCACCTCCCATTCCTTTTTCAATGTCCATACTAGCCTTCCTCGAAGCGGCCAGAATCAATAACACGTTGGATATGGCATTCGCGAGAAAACTCTGTCCAGGTGAAAACAAATCCGATAATGAGGTTCTTCGTACCTTGATTACTGCCTTGTCATTTGCAGATGGAAACGCAGGTAATCCAATCAAATCCATGCTTACCTTGGCTGTAATCTTAGCAATCGGTAACAAGGATCCGATGGTTGTTTACAACTTTATCAAGCAGAATCGTCTGAGCATATTCAACATCCCAGGATCTAAAATTGGTGTGTATGAAACGTTGGGTCTCATGTTGGAACAGGCAAAGGAATTTGAATTCACTAATGACACACGAATGATGCAGCTTTTGCGACAAAAGTTACAACTTCTTGAGGGGAAATAAATGTCTACTAACTACGTCAACAAGAGGTGTATGTACAGAAAGTTTAGGAGTGATTGTATGTTCTATGGTTTAATTGTACCTATCAATTTAATCAAACACCCATGTCATGTTGAAGTCTTTATTTAAACTTGTAGACCTAATGTAAATTGACATAACAATGAACGTCAACAACGAGCGTTTTAATAAAGTTGATATGGACATTTTACTCTAACTCATTTCGGGACAATCCTATCAACTCAGTTACTTCCTCGTTGCTCATTGAATTATTCTCTCGATAGCGCTTAATGAAACCTGTACCATTGCTTGAAGTTGGGATCGCCTCTCCGTATAAATGATAGGGCATTACACCCTTGACAAAGATGGAAGCAAGATATGAGAACCCTAGAAATCCATCGCATCCAACTAAGCCAATTGTTACCAAGATGAGCATAATAATTCCGAGAATTGGATTAGCCATGCTCCCTATTCTCGGAGGCATCGTCACAGGCTCGACAATTCCAGGCGGCAGCAACCAGTCTATGGCGTTAAATAAAATCTGTGCTCCAGCGGAATAAACCTGTATTGGGTAATGTACACCATCATAACTTTCCGATACTCTAGAGGTAGTAAATGCTGGTCCATCAATGATGAATGTAGCCGATGACAAAACTCCACTATTGGCATACACCCATCGTATCGATTCCATATCCTCCTCACGCATATGATCACGTTTTTCGTCAGTATTCAAAGCACGTGTATTAATTGTTGTGGGTATTAACCAAACGATTGCAATCCCTAGTTCTCGTGCCCGTCGCATTTCAAATCCCAGACTAGTCAATGTAGTAGCATGAGATTGACGGTCTTCATTCGTGGCATAAAGATGGAGTAAATCCCATGCCCCACCACCAAGAACAATTAAATCAGGTTGTTGTTGGACACCGACACCGCCTTCCTGTGTTGTTGATGTTAGTCGATTGTTAATTTCCTTGAGAATAGTAAATTGATCAACAGCAAGAGGTGCCCATTTAAAGTTGATTGGACTTGTACCCCAAAGTGTATTGCTAATATCTGCATGCTTCGGACCGGTTGCATCAAATGCACCTGAATCTTTAATATTCAGTAATCGCATCGTTGCGTGATAAACATATCGTGTCATTGAATCACCAATAAATACTACCTCTCGTTGATTGAGAATATGTTTCATTTGTTCTTCATCTCTATGACCAAATCGACAGTGAGTATTTGGTGGTTGGTCCTTCCATGCCCAAATGTAAGAGTTTTCGGCTGGAACGCAGCGTCTATCATATGATGTCATGCCATAGGTTTGATATGCCATGGAATGACTAGACTCGTCACAGCCATCAATTTGAATCCACATCCCATCGTTGACAAATATTTCACATCTTGCAGGAAGTGGGCCGATTGCACTACCTCCAGTGATAGCAAGTCCATTCCAAGTCAACCCTAGTAAAACAAGGACCAATGCTCCTATCAAAGGAGGATAAAATTTGGAATAGACTGTTTCGTCTGTACCGCTTTCCTGGTCGGTAGTAGAGTAGTCAGCTCTCTCTGATTGGGAAGTGACAGTATAGTCATCTTCAAAATCACCATTAAGGGCTGACTTTCTCTCCTTTTGTACCACTTCTTTCCGATATGCAGTCCAACTTAAATCCATAACAGTCTGATAAAGGAGTAAGCCACATACTATTGATACTACACCCACGATGGGCAAACAAATCATGTCCATCCCTTCTAGTATGTACGCTGTACAATAAAACCCAGCAATCGTAACTGATAAACCAAGCAACGATTTGATGCATACTTTACGATTGTTATTTGGTAATAGTATATCACGAAGTGTGTAATTGATGAGATGTAATTGATGAGATAGATAAATAAATATAGCAGTAACCAATACTAGATTGATACGTGGCCATCCTTTAATCAAGACTAATATTGTTTTTGAATTACTTGATAGCCATATATGATGATGCATAATATACGTCTCCATTGTTATTTCGCCAATATTGTACAACAATTCTAGAGAATAGGATCGCATTTGGGGTGTAATATTACGTAAATAAATGTATAATAGTAATGGTAACCAACCAACGTAAGGGTTGATTAAATTATACTGTTCCTTGGACCATGGTGACCAAAAGAATAGCGTAATTATCATACCAGCCATCACAGCCAATTTGCCCATCCACTGACTACTGCTAACTTCTAACTTTTGACAACCTAACGTTATGATGGGTATATTGAGTGCAAATATCATCCCAAGGAGTGTACTCCAATGATCACGATGTGTACGAAGATACCATTCCCATTTGACGCTCATGGGAGAAGAAATAATATCATTATCAGGCAGTAGTATTGATTCATTATTGTTGGATGATGATGTAAATGAAAATAATATTGAATGCAACATGTCAAATAAACCAAAATCCATATCCCAAACAAGATAAATAAAAATAGACAACATGCCTAATTTCATACGCACGATCCAATCTTGTTTTTTGATATAGTTATTACCTTTTCCAATATATAATACCAAATATATCATAACAAAGTAATATGTATGTAATGGGCACATGTAGTACAATAAATATGAAGTGCCATGTGTCAAACAGGTAAATAGAACAAGAAAATTGAGTTGCCATACCATTCGTAGTAATTGTGATAGTGCATGATTATTAGTTTTGTAATAATAGTATGTAAAGTTCATATATCCCAACAACCATAGGTAGGCCGTATTCATAATGTTATACATGTCATTGGCATTGTTGTTGTTGTTGTGTGTATAGTAATAATATTGATAGAGTAAAAATATAATTAGTATCCCACCCTTACCCTCTTGTATTTGACAATGATTTAATATCCCTTGATTTTCGTCCACCGATATCGCTATTGTTGATGACGATGAAGGAGGAGAGGGTGTTTCATCACGCCATATTTGTTGTTGTTGTTGTTGCTGCTGCTGCTGCTGCTGCTGCTGCTGAGTCAATTGATGATTGGGATGATTTGAATAATTATCATCATTATTATTGTCATCGTTCTCCTCGTTTCGTTGTTGCTGTTGATGATGCTTCATCTTCTTTACAATATCAACATTGCGTTGCACCGTCTGTCCTCCAGCAACCACGACAAGCAATATAATCCAAAAGTAGAATTCATCTCGATTACTAACACCATTTTTTATTTTCTCGCCATGATGGTTGGGTGGATGATGTTCACAAATATAACTGTATAGCAATATCAAACCAAGGGTCGAAAAGTAGTACAGCACGCCATATATACACGAGAGAGACGTGATATCTAGTGATGCCGGCTGCTGCTGCTGCTGCCGTGATGAATTATAAACGCTATTCCTCCATCTCCACAGACCCGTGAGCCATAAGCGCGCGACCAGACTCGTGGTAGCGAATAGTATCGTGCCAAAGAAGATGGACATTGCAGTAGTAGATGTGGATGCATTATTGAATATGATGGAGACATCGTTATTACTAGCTGGCATGCTGGACGACAAAAAATGGGAGAATCCCCACCGTGTTCCCGCCTAGCGTCTCTGTCTATGGGCAATATTATCCAATGGCAACCGCTCCGCCGCTCCAACAACGCAGCCCGTATGCCGTTTTGAATCTACCACAACAACAGCAAAGCAGTGCAGCAGTAAGTGATGATCGAATACGTGAGTCGTACAAAAGATTATCACGATTGTTCCATCCAGATAAGCATCCTCCGGGGAAGCAACGGGATACTGCACAAGAATTATTCATCGAACTTTACTATGCATGTGAGTCAGCACGTTGTGTTTTTCAGTTACATTTACATTATGCAGCTTGCATGATTCATTTTTTCCAGTTGAGACCATGATTTATATATTTCAACACCTGTGCTTTTCTCTTGTTGCCTTATGTATATATATATATTTGTTTTGATCATCACAAATACACGCCATACTAACTACTCTAACTCCCACCACCAACAGATGAAACTCTTGTGGACCCATCACTTCGCCAGGCATATGATCATTTCGGTCATAATGCCGTGTCACTGGTACGTAATAATAGATATGCACCAGATTCACTTTATAGTAAACTGAGTAAACTACATCAGGAGAATAAGCCATCTGAGGCATTAGACTTACTATATATCATACTGGAGGATAGGATGTTAAAGCAGCGGATGAAGGATTGGACGTTGGACGCTAATGTAGAGCTTGGTATGGATATATACAAGAGTAGTCTCGGTAGTAGTGTCATGGGCTGGCCTGAACTTTCGTCAACAAACGTTTCATTGACAGCATCTGTACCAATACTGCCCCCACATCAGACTGCAACTGTAACGACGGCATCACACGCATACAACAACTACAATAGCAACAATCAACAACAACATTCACTAACAGCAACAACCGAGAAACAACAGAGAGTTCAACTAAGTATTGGTGGACAGTCCAACCTTAAGAATGGATTCGGGTCCACAAGTGGGATACTCTCTTGTCAATACATGCCAGTACCACAAATAAGTATAAATTCAGATGTATCAATAGGACATAATAGTGTTATTACATCACTATCAAGCTCAACACAACTACTTAATGGTACAGACTTGTCAGCGAAAATCAATCATCAGTATACAACTAGTGGTAGTGATGAAGACGAGGGTGGAGTATTGGCATATGGCTTTACTTCCAGTCGTAGACTCACCATCTTCACTGGACGGACAGTCCATGCCATGTTTGCATTGGGTTTAACTTCCGACTTTATTATGAATTATGGTATATTTTCATTCACAACATGGGGCTTATTCAATACAACGTCATCATCGTCTGACAATCGGCGACCATTGCCAAGATTATCTACCAAACTTGGCATTGGTACACAATATCCCATAGAGTGCAGTATAGAACAAAAGGAATTATTTAATTCATCATATCGATCTGGACAGGCATCGGTATCATGGAGTCCCGTACGTGGATGTAAATGGAATGCAATGCTAAGTCGACGTCTACCACGGAGACGTATATCGAATAATGAAAGTGACATCTCGCCAAAGCTTGGTATTGGGATACAGCACACGCCCATGAGTGGATTGAAGTGGATATTACATTATCAACGTCCAGAGGGAATATCAATCCGTATTCCAATATTCATATCGAATTTCATATCGCCAGGATATTGGAGATCGGTTATTTGGATTACAACTGTATCATATTTATTTGACGAAACGATCGACGAATTGATGAATATGAGCACTACGTCAACCATGTTATCAACAAATAAAGAGTTTGGTAATGATACACCCTACAAACAAATATACAAAAGAATTAGACTTAATGAATATGAACAGCAATGGTTACAGTCTTCGAATGCAAAGCGTAATGCATATGAACAGTTGTTATTAATCAATCCAATTGCCAAGATAAAACGTCAGCATGAAGAGGCAGTTAATGGACTTGTCATACTTAAAGCAACATATACATCAACTAACACATCCAATACAACATCATTAGATGTTGTTCAGCAACTGCAATTTTGGGTCAATAAGTCTCGACTGCATCTCCCACCACAGACTAAATGTATGCTACTGGGTTTCTATGAATTATCTGGTGAAATAATGATGTCTCGTACAAATGAATCTTATACTCATCGATGGATGCGTTGGATGAATGGTTTGTTTACTCGTCTTGGTGTTGGAGAGTGGAACAGTGGGTTTAAACACAACAATGCTGTTTCACCAGTTACACTAACTGTGCGATATAAGTTCGGAAATGGAGTGTATGAAATAACAGTTGACGATAATGATGAATTAGTTCTACCAAGTAGTGCAGCGGTTATGTTAGGCTTAAGCCACGTTGTATCATAAAGATAAGTTACCCTACGAAGTGTTTTTCTAGTGTAATTTTAAATCTTAATTTAACCTGTACATTCCCAATCATTAACCTTTACAAATGCAATATTGACATGATGAAACTTTACACATCGTCTTCAAAACAAATCTAGATATTAGGTAGGACTTCACACTCAAACTGGTTCGGCAGGCCTCTTTGTTGTTGGCAATTTTGGCCTCTTTGTTGTTGGTACTGCTGCTGCAGAAACAAAGACAATCACAATGTTAGACACTATATAATGAAAATGTATGAATGAAGTATAAAAATCTTAGCCAAACTTACGCTTTTTTGTTCCTGGTTTCTTCGTTGTTGGAGTTGTTCCTGAGGCTACTTTTTCACTTGTGTTATCAACTGGTTTCTTCGTCGTTGGTACCGCTGCTGTGTATATTATATATATATACAAAGCATGTTAGTTTTATAATTAGGAGTAGATTGGAAGAAGAAGTTGTATGTGAGTTGATATTTGAATTTCATACACGCAAATAAACATGATCGATCATTCTCAACATATATTTCTATAGGGTGTATAGGAGAACAAGAAATGTAACTCGGAAATACATCACTTACGCTTCTTTGTTGTGGGCATCTTAGGCTTCTTCGTATTGGGTGTAGAAGTTGTTTCCAAGCCTATCTTTTCAGTTGTTCCGCCAGTTGTCGTTGGTACTGCTGGACTCTTCGTTGCCGTGGGCTTCTTCGTTGTAGGACTTCTAGGCTTCTTCGTAGTTGGTGGAGTAGGCGGAACACGTTTCTTTGCGGTGGTGGTGGGTTTGGCAGTCGGCTTCTTCACCGCATTCGTCGCGGCGACGAGACCAAGGAGAATAGCTACTGCTTTCATGTTCTAAAGTTGGTTTGAATAGTGACGATTGAACTCAACAATAATGTGGGAAGTTTGTATCACCTTCGCTTGAAATTGTGCATGGATGAAGAAATACATCCTCTCACTTGAGTGCGGCGCCTTCGTTCCTCTCATCTCACCCCATTTCATTTTTTCCCACTAGAGGATTCCTTACACTTCTTCGCGCCAAAATATGCAGTTTCTCCGTTTTTTTGGCGTAGTGTGTGTGTCCTCTGATATCTCATTCTCCATCATCAGTGACTATATTATAATTTGTAGAGGTACATCACAATCATCTAGTACTCCTCTGCACAAGAGTGTAGAAACCATCAGGGCTAAATTCCAACTTCTCTTCTCTGCAAAGCTGCTGCAAGAATACAGCCAGCTGCTGTGGAGTCTTGTCATATCTATGATCCGATCCAGCCACAAATGTTTTAAGCATCGAGTGTATCCGATCCAGCGGGAGCTGTCCAAGATTCTTCAGCATACCAAAGATATACGACTCGTACACCTTCATTTCCTCCTCCTCGTGGGCACCGAGTGATACCGTGCGTTCCTGATCGTCGTCGTCGTGTTGGAAGCTTTGATCGGCCGCGTCTGCATCTAGGACTGACATCAAAGTGTATATCAAGTCTCCATTGCGTGTATTCGATGATTGGACTACGCGTTGATTTAACCAAAATCCCATTCGCTTACGCACTGCATCCTCTGTCATCTCAGTCTCAGCGGCTAATTCACTGCATGTCCACGATTCCCTATCTTCGAAGTTTGCGAGGAGGGTGGCGTGTGCCGGGGTGCATGAGACTTCCTTTACGTGAGATTTGAGATTTCCATCTTCGTCGTTCTCGTATACCTCTACTTCCAACTCCACTAATCCTAACTGTTGCAACCATACCAGTCTACGTGGATTCTTTAGCTTGGCGTATTCAATGCCAAATTCGTCCAGCTGCGATTTGATGGTGGGGTGGTACTTCATCTCCTCCCGTTGAAGTGCCGGCCAGAAGATATGAGAAACGATGGCGGCGTCAACGACTGGCGTCCCATTGGGTTTTGATTCGAGTGTTGAATGAATGTTCATTTGTATTCTCTTTGAATCATCAATGTCCTTGACCATTACCTCGCACTGGTGCAACGTCGACTCTCCGAAGCGGAGCTTTAGCAGTTCAAGATTGTGAACCTCCTTGTCAGTGTTGTACTCCAAGTTGTTTAGTAATTTGTCAGCCAACATTATCCGATACTCGTTGACAAATAGATCCTTACTACCGTAGATACCAACGAGCATCGCGAGTATGTCACCACTCCTACGAGCGCCAGAGGTTACCCGTCCAACTTGTCCAGAAATGACACCCCTTCGTTTTAGTATCGATGGTGGCGGCATCCAGTCAAACGATGGAGGTTCTTCATCGTCATCTGAATCGAGCTCCGCCTCTTCTAACGGTTTGGCATCATGCCTCCGCAGCTCCTCATAGAGCTCGCCACCGTTCTCTTCGTCGGTCAAACTCGTGATGATGCATCGAATTGTGTCGGATCGTTTCTTCAGGTAGTCACGTACCGGCATAGTCACGACTTCCAATAGCTCTCCACTCGGGTCCATTTCCCGTAATACTTTAATGGTGTTGATGTACACCTCGATAATCTGCGCAGTCTCTGCTCCCGGATGAAGCAGACGTGCCACAAGAGCCTTTCGAAATTCAGATGCAGTTGTAGCATACCACACTCGTCCAGTCCGTTCTAGTGCCACACTCAATTCCCGCACGGCCGGCAACGATTCAGGATACTCGGCAACTAAATCAAATAATTCACCCATTCGCACAGAAACGAAGGCTTGTGATGCTGAGTATTCGAGCTTCGCCTGCCAGTCATCTTTCTCGAATGTTTCGTGCCCGATGACATCATAAGTCCATGGGACAAGTACATCATTCTTCCAACGTAGGACACGATCGAGAATACCCTCTTCCTCAAACTTACCAGCGACAAGATCGGTCATTGCCGCTGTGGTCACGGTGTGTAAAGCCTGTTGGAATGGTACTTGAAGATGTACGTGGACCCAGCGAAGGTTGGAGAGGGATGCATATAATTGTTTTTCGTCCCTTAATACCTCGTCGTCAATATTATCCCCCATATCCTCGCTGGAATTATCGTTTTCAGCATCCATCGAATCGTCATTCAGTGTCTTCCATCTCTTTTGTCGGGCATTCAAAAGCACCTTAAACAATTCACCAAAATCATCAAGAAAAGACGGTGGGGCCCGTGCGAAGATGGCCACTGCAAATCGACGACGTGATTCATCTATATTGGTAGTGGTCTGAAGGGGGGATTCCAGGAGAGCATTCGATAAAATAGACATTCGATGTGGTAATGATCGCCACACTTCCTTGTCAGATTCGTTAACACCATCGAAAAACTGGCGTGCAAAGTTGGTAGTGGGATTATCTCGTGCCGACTTTGCACGTTCGAGGGCCCGAGCGAGGCGACGGTCGTATAGCTGATGCAAGTCGGGGGGCGGCATTTGCGAAGTCATGGTTAGAGTTGCTCGGAGACCTTGCGAGATGAGACGCGAGACCAAGGCGCGAGAAATTCGAGACCTATTTTTAAGGCGCTTGCTTTACTGCCTAAGAGAGTAAAATAAGGCAGTTTAGTGTCTAAATATTTGTCTTAAATGTAGTATCGCAGAGACTATTCTTGCGAGACCATGCGAGACTTTAGTCTCGCGAGAAGTCTCGTTCTCGCAAAAACACAACATCATAGTCCTTGCGAGACCCAACTCTATCATGGTGCTAGAGGTGGCACTACATAAATACAATATGTATTTGTATTTCTTATTTGATGGATTACACATCCTCCTACCTCCCTTTTGTGTGCCCGTCCATAATTACTGCATTTGCAGCAGCGTTTCCATACGCAAAGTATGTGCCGCATCAATCTGAGCCACTGTCAAAATTCGCATCGAACAAATATCCTTCATTTCTTCGGGATTTCTACAATAGTCCAACGCCTTGTCATACAAATCAACAACCTCCTTCGCTTTTGTTAGGTCAGTGGCCATACTTAGCTTCATTTGTCCTAATTGGACGTACGCACCATGCATCATGGGATCAATGTCAATCGCTTTCTCTAACAGCTTAATCGCACCTGGGAAATCGGGAGGGGCCAAATGGGAGGAGGGTTGAATATTCACAATGGCCAATGCAGCATTGACGTACGGAGTAGGATTCGTTGGGTCACACTTCATTGCCTTCTCAAACTCATCCTTCGCACTGATAAAATCTCCTTTCGCAAAGAATAGCTCACCACGATAGCAGTGAACTTCACTCGATTCCGGGTCGTACTCCTCGGCCTGATCAAGCACACGTTTTGCACCGTCCATATCTTCCAGTGCCATGAATACCGTAGCCAGCCGTAGTCGAGCCATCAAATTGTTGGGATAAAGTCGGATGCAGGTTTCGAGGTCTGTCTTTGAGTCGGTAATCTTCTGTTGGAGCATGCGCATATTCGACCGATGTAGCAATGCATCACTCGCTGTCGGATTAAGTGCTAAAGCATCGGTAAAGAGTTTCTCGGCACCTGCGTGATCCCACTCATCCATCTTCACACCTGCACGTTTCACGAGGAGTTCCGTATTATCCGGTTCCAACGCCGAACAGCGCTCGTAGCATACCAACGCCCCCTTTAGTTCGTGTCGTAGATGACTGCACATCCCAGACCACTCCAATAGTCGTGCATAATCGTCCTTCTCCATGGCCTTGATGATTTCGGCCTTCGCCTCCTCATGGTCGGATTCGTCCTTGCCACTAACATCCTCAATTAATGCGTATGCATTCTCAAAATCTGCAACAGCTTTAATAAAGTTCTTCTCAAACGCAAGCCGTCTACCCCTATGCAAGAACAATGTGGCCTTCGTTGCTACATGATCAGCAAATGCAACCAAACTCCTCCGTGGAACATCATCCAGTAATAGTTCATCCAAAGTGCTTGTAAACTTTGACACAGCTCCCCCTTTTGCCGCCTCCCCCATCCATTTATTATATCCCGAGAAACTGCTCAATAGCTGTGTTATGGTATATGTACTGGGCAATGGTCGCTCGACCACATCCCGTAATGCCATGGCCTTTTGTACACGCTCAATCTCCCCGGGCTGGATGAGTGTTACCAACTCCTCAATCTTTGATGGTGGGACCGGTGGACTGCCAGTGGGTGCTAGACCAAGACGGAGCTTATCCCGATTGTCATTCATAAATTTGAGTTGTAGGGCACATACCTCCACAAGTGCCTCAATGTGTCGATTCTGTGATTCAAGGATACGTAATCGACGCGTCCGGGCCTTGGCATGTCCAGGATCAAGGTCAAGGACCGTGTCACAGTCAGAGAGTGCTAGATCAGGCAGGGCCGCCTTCTCATACATGGCCGATCGGTTATTCATGAGGGTGATAATTTGACGATTGAGTGATGCCTTGCTAGTAGTAGTACTACTATTGTTTGTGCTACCATTGCTGCTAATGGGGGTGAGGGGGGATGAAAATTCGAGAGTAGCATTGGCAAGCTTTTTAGCGTCGATGAGATCCAGTGCCTCTGTAAATTTTTCAGCCGCCTCAAGAAACTTCTTATCCTTGAATAATGTCTTCCCCTCCCTATCAATATCCTCGATTTTTATATGCAATGCTCGGTATTCTTCGTCTTCTCCAGTATGATGCGATGCGGCTGATGACTTACTCCTCGTGGTGGCTGCGGTCTGAGACGCTGTGAAGTAGGAGGAGGAGGAGGACCCACCACCACTACTACTATTGACATTGGATTTGGTCGGAGTACTGCCCGAGTCGACGGACCCAGCGTCTCGTTCGGATGACACAGATGATCTTGACGACTTAGCTGTTGTTTTTGTTGACCCGGGGCTGGCCGTGCCGCCCCTCTTATTTCGATCGTCACGCGACGAGGTCAAGTAATAGATCGTCACGGCCGATGCGACGGCGGCAAGGCCGAGAACGATGAACGTCGTCGTGCGATGGCCACCGTCCGCCATAGTACTGAAAACGGGGCTTTTTGGGGGGGGGAGGTGCCTCGGACCCCCCTCCATCCCACGAAGTGCCAACAAATAATACAAAATACAATGTTGTTCATCTTCGCTTCCTCTTCTTCACAGTCTGTCACATCATAAGAAGATGACACGCGCCTTCTGCGCTCTCATCTTACACTACGCTATCGTTAGGCTGTCATGGAAGACGATCAAATCACTCCGACGTCCCCGACTAAGCAAACCCAATGACAATAATGACAGCATTAATCCTCCGCAACTAGAGTATGAGATACTCAAGGGCTGGATAATTATTGCCTTCCATCATATATACGTGGCATGTCATGTTGAATATCTCGCACGATGCTTTATACCATTTTATTTTCATATGAAACTGTTGGCGCTAATTGCAACATTTGTTATACCCACACGTGACGCAGTTGGGAAGTTTGGTGGTATGAGTCCTGCAGTGAATATTATATTTGATAATGTCATTGTTCCAGGTGTGCAAAAGGTGCATGGTTTAATGGGGAATGATCCAAAGAGTTGGGCTAAATTACAGTTGAGCTTGCTGCCATTTGTACTAGTTGATTGGTTCATACTGCCAGGGTTACTTACCTCTGAAGAGGAAAGACGTGTAGCGAGGGCGAGACTGAGGAGAGACGAGGATGGGAGGGGGGTATCTACAAAGAGGAAGAGGGATGTAAACGCAAACTCAATGACAATGACAATCCCTTCTCCAGAAACCTTCACTCATCCAATAATCACTGTTCCAGATCAATCTAGTGACGTCGATGAGCCGATGCAGACTAATGATCTATCGTCGATGTCGACACCAATGTACAATTCAGAACGTCCATCGGAGGTATTTAAAGACGAAGTTATGAATACGAAGAGTAATGATGACTCCATCGACATTTCTCTCATGGATGAGCTGTCGTTGCAGTCAGATGAGACAAAGTCGGCAGCGATGGAAAATGACAATGAGAGCTATCGTCCGATATCGCAACAGGCAATATCTGAAGTGGGTTTGACAGGCGAAGAAATACTTCGTGATTTAGCGTCAATTAGAAAACGCACAAAAGACGACGCGGAGAAGAGACGAACTCGAAATCTAAAGGACGATGCAAGGAGGAGGAGACGTGCAGATAGAGTTAGCGAAAACAACAACGGAGGAGAGGGGATAATCAATGAGACGCCATCGAGAAGGATAATAGGGTCCACCCTTCCAGTCGACCGGACCCCAACTGTACCGCGGACGAGTCGCGACAATTTTGGTCTCTTTCCACGAACAACTCCAACTATCGTGGATCGTCTATCATCGTCTACGTATCCAGCAGATATGTTTGCGAAAAAAGATCAATTCGATGACTCGATCATAACTCCTGATGCAAGAAGACTACTGGAATCGACAGCGTCAAAATTAAAGAGATTCTCACCCCGTTTATCACCGAGCATCGATATGTGTTATTATGAAGATTTGCACGTTGACGGAGGGGAATGTTACAACGAAAACAATACCTCATCGAGGAACGAAAGACAAGTGACTGTTGATATCTTGAAACGTTCTTCTCTATTATACAACGAAATTGAGGAACCATCGACGACCCGGAGACAACGCGTCACCAATGATGAACGGCGTTCACGACGTCGTGAACGTCTTAGTCTTGGAGATCACTTACGAGAACTTGTTACAGGTGATGCCAACATTCCCATTCGCGATCATCTCTTCGATCTCGATTTGCCGTCGACACCCGAGAAGAAGAGAGGGATCAAGGAGGGAAATATCGCAACAATACACCCCGCGTTTCTTCCTGCGATGCTTCCAATTATTATCAACAATACAGATGTTTCTATGACCCGTCCTTTACTTCCAGCACGGGTTGATAACAGCGATGAAAGCAGTGGAGATCCTTGCATTTCTCCCACGAAGGAGTCACGTACACGACAAAAGCACAAGGCGAACATGCAACAGGAACATGAAATCTCTCCTCATGTAACGACAAGGAGGAAAAGCTCGCGATTAGCCAAAAAGAAAGATTCATAGCCTCCATTGGATGGACTAGAGGATATTACTATATCGTTCACTACTTGACCATGTCACATTCGTTCGATGTGGGGAAAGCTATTGGCGTGCTAATGTACGCAAGACTTTGAAGTTTGGCAGTCGAAAGAGCTAGCATTTGTTGAAAATCCACATATTTTGCTCCGTTCAATTTGTCTTAACACTTCCTGTCTATTCTTTTCTTCTTTTCCGTGCTGCCCTGCTCGATCAGCTCGGCATCTGCATTCTGTTTCAATTGTGATAAGAATTTCATGGCCAATCTGCAACGTCGAAATCTAGATACTGTTCGCCACTATCTGATTGTTACTGATTGTTAAGCTCCTATTCCTGTGCCTTGAGATTCCTTCGCAGCTGGTTAATTATGCTAGGATCATAACCTCCGTGAAGCTCTTCTTGCTTGTTTGCGGTCACTAATTTGTAACACCCTCAATCTTTGTGTGCGATAATGGCATCTTCTCATGGGCCGACCGCATTGTTATTGTGAGTCCCAAGACTTACAATTATACAGTGCCAATCGGTTCAAGCGTAATTGGAGATGGCACATCTGCCGGGACCACAAAAACAAGCGGGCCCTTTCGAAACACTAAAGACTGCAATGTTGGTAGCAACCCGCCTGGCGGAAATATCTTGATCTCAGTTCCAGGCCCGCTAACTTCATTCACATTCACATTTAGCTCTACCTTAGGAGGGAGCTCGTCACAACAAGGCAACATATCTTTCAAGCGTTGCGAAAACGAGGCATAAATAATCCAAGTGCAAGCTCAATTCAATCTCCTGACACATCTCCTGATACTTTTACTGAAATTCCTCGCCCCGCTGCAGCTGCAAATCTTGGCCGAATCAAGGGAATAACAAGCCGAATTCAATAACTACTGTTAGACAGGGAGCCCAGCTTTGACTGAAACTGCCAGTCTACGCCAACCTTTGACGATTACAGAAAGAATTTACTTCAACCAACTATACTTTAACCGAACATACAACATGAACAGGTACTCATCTCAATGTAATTACAAGGAGGACAATTTTTCATTTGTTTTCATGAAGTGATTAAAATTAAGATTACTATTATTACTCTACTTAACCAATGTCACATTCTTTCCATCCAAAATGAGCTTTTTGGGATTTGCATCCACACACCCCTGTAGAAGCGTTTTCCATTTCTCCTTGCTGACTTTTCCGGCCTCAAACGACAGTGACTCTTGCACCTGCTTACGCAAGACTTTGAACTTGAGTTGACGATTTGGAGCTTTCTTCAACGCTTTTTTCATTGCTTTTGTTACAGTCTTCTCTGATGGGAAGGAAATTACTAAAACTTTGGCTGGTTTGTTATCTGAATCAAAACTACCCGCATCTGATTTTGCCTTCTTGGGAGGATCTAATACATCATCAACATCGTTGTCTTTCTTTGGAGTTTGTTTCAATTGTTGTTGTTTCTTTTTATTCTCCTCCTCTTCCTTTTTTACTTCCTCTCTCGATTTTTCCAATAGCTTCCAGATTTCTTCCTTAACAGTCACACCGGACGGGCCCTTTAGTTTGAATACTTGGTCAGCAAAGTTCCGAAATGGTTTCACCTTCCTTGGAACGTTTTCTAGCATCTCCAACTGCTCCATGTAGGACTTCATTGATGCAGGTGCTTTTTCGGAAGCAACACGGATAATTTGCTGCCACGCCTCTTGCGGTGATAGCTTATTCTTACCCCCTTGCTGCCCATACGTGCGATGTCCCGTCCCACTCTCATCCAGCTTACGAGCGCCACGGTAAATTGATTTCTCATACCTCTCTGCTTCGGAAATACAAGAAGTATGTGCACGATACTCATCTGCAAAAAAAAACATTGAATGAGGAGGGTAAGCCTGAGATGAATAAACGAGTGGGGGAATCAAAATGGTCATGGATTCCGAGGTCATCAGAGTTTAATTAAAACATATATTTGCTCCCACGGATACATGTGATGCGAATCCAATCGAGCAAAGGTGTTTGATGCATCATGTGACCCATCCATCCATTAGAGTAAGTAGACATTTCCATTTTTTGTTATCGTACAATCCAATCTCTTACCTCCAGGAAATGATTGGGAGCAGTCGACGCAGCTGACGGAACAGCATTGGCGACACTTGGCTGCATGCATATCGACTTTAGCCTTCTTCATGGACTCTCCACATCCGTCGCAGATAAAGAACACCATGGCCGACCAGACAGTGGTGTTGTTGGTTGTGGCGGAGAGTGTCCCGCCAAATGTTGGGGGAAATACGATATCTTTACATAGCACCGGCACGCTCCACAGGCAAATAGAACGGAAAAAGACTAAACAGTAGAGGAGGAGTATTATGTCAACCAGTACTGATATGTCGCCTCCTCGAAAGCTACATGATAGAACGCCCTTCTTTATTCGAATACTCAAACTTATAATACCGATCATCACGATATCGCTGCTACTCACTACCGTCTATCTGTTTCATCTGATACACAATGATATTGAAAATTCCGAGACGAATAGTGTTGATGGTGTGGCATTTCTACATAAGATGGGCCTCGCGGATCTCTTGATACAAAAGTATGACAAGATGCAAACGAACAAGGGACAACGGGAGGCGATGGAGCTTGGTGGCTGGAAAGGTGGGAATGAAGAGAATTTCATCAAGTCGGTGAAGGAGATAGGACGTGCGATTTCTGTTGAAGAACAAAATGATTTCAACGGAGCTAAGGCGTCAATAACGAAAACAACAACTGTTCCGACATCAAAATCAACAACTTCTCCAATATCACATGCAAAGGGAATAAACGATGGCGATGGAAAACGTGCTAAAACTATTACAGAGACTTCAGTGACAAAGCTAACATGGCAACAATTACAACATAGATTGATAAACGGCAATCTTCTCCCATCAGCTATCCCACTCGAGCGTACTGCACGTGGATTCTCAGGACTGCCACCCAATCAGACACCTTCTCTGGTCGGAGCACGACGAGGACATATCAACTGTAAAGATACACACCCCGCAGTCGAAAGTGTTATCTCGTCCATGTTAGCATTTTGGAATGATCCAGTGGGAACACGCGATTATAATGCAGGACTGCCCAATGTTATATCTCACCCCTTTATTATGCCACCATTATCAATGGAGGAAGCAAAAACTCCCAAAATATCGAGGAGACGATACCTAACATTTGAAACGGATGCTGGGGGTTGGAATAATATACGAATGAGTTTTGAAAATACCGTGGTATTGGCAGCTGCCATGGGTCGGACAGTCGTCCTGCCCCCGGAGCAGACGTTGTATCTACTGAGTTCGACTTTGGGAAAGAACAACTCACGGAAGGAGAGAGGCTTGTTCGACTATTACAATTTCAACATGGACCTACAACGCCGTGTTCCCATTATATCGGCTGAGGAGTTTCTAAAGCTAGAGGGTGGTGAGGATGGTTTCATCTCATTGAAGGAATATAATTCTACATACCAAGAACATTTACGGGAGGTTGCAAAAGGTCCGTGTGAAAATCGAAGATTGGCCGACAAGTATTGTGGAACATTGTACGATTACTATGAACAAAAGGGACGTTGGCTGAATGTAACGACTGAATGGCCACATAAAGTTTGTTTCATATTCGATATTGGTGTATATACTCATGGAGAGGGACACATATCTAAACTGAGTCCAGAAATTGTTGATCGGATCAACAAATTTTGCAAGGAAGGCGTTGATAATCGTCCACCATTCTATTACACGAAAGATATACATGATGCTAAGGTTGTTCATTTAAAGACGATTGCTAAACGGTGGAGATTACTAGCGCAACCTCATTCGTTAATATTCTTTACAGACCCAAAGGTTGGTAATTACTACAAGAGATTTATAAGAGATTTCTTGAGGTATCATGATGAAATGTATTGTGCTGCTGGGAAGATCATATTGGCGTTGCAATACGAAGATTATGTTCTTAATGGTATATTTGCTGAAAGTGATAGATCCAAATCCGTCTCATTAAATCTAGATTCGGAGTTGGTAGGAGGATATTCATCGATGCATATTCGACGAGGAGATTTACAATTCAAGGAAGTGAAGTTTGGTTCGAATGAATGGTATCAAAACACGAAGGAATTATGGAAAAGCAATGAAATATTGTACATCGCCACAGATGAAAGCAATCAAACATTTTTCGACGATTTTCGTGCAATGCATAAGGGCCCGCTACGTTTCTTCGATGATTACAAAGTGTTGGCCGATATAGACAACATAGACCCAACTCAATATGGAATGATAGAAACGATTGTCGCCAGTCGTGGTTCTGTATTCGCAGGAACATGGTTTAGTACATTTTCTGGTTACATATTTCGTTTACGTGGGTATTATGGCATGTCTAAGTTTTATTCATACTATTCTTGGTTAGATAGAAAATATGCAATGCAAAGCTGGGCGGATGTTGGCTATGCTTCAGTCTACGCACGTGAATATCCCGTAGGTTGGACTGGTATTGACAGTGATGTTTTCATAGACGATGACAATGAAGAAAAAAGAACGGGTTTCATGGATAGGAATGAGATGGATAAGCTCAAGGCAAGTGCAGAGTCTAAATTGATTCACAACAGCGATGGCCAATCCTCAATGTCAGAGAATGATGAAAGAGAAGTTGCAATGGTCCGTGCCTCCATAGAGGAGCAGGTTCGTGCCATCAAAAAGACTGGAGTGATCATGGAAGCAGACAAAAAATCGCTCGAGATGACAGGAAAACTTCAGGATGAAACTCGTAAACTTCTTAAATTGAGGTATGGTGACTTCGGAAACAAGAACTATCGTGTCGAACTTTCTCTTGAGTTCCAGCCTTCCATCCCTGACTTTAATGATAAGGGCAAAGCTGGGTCCATCGTCGTCGAGCTTGCCCCAATATCTCTCTTGCCCTGCTCGGTTTACAATTTCCTCGAGATTGCAAGAACATGGAAATCAGGAGCCTTCCATCGCAATGCTGGACATGTCCTTCAGGCCCTTGCACGGAGCGATGTCACAGCGTCCATGCCGTTCCAGGAGTATAGTAAAGAGTATCCACATAAGAAGGGTACGATGGGGTATGCTGGTCGGCCATCTGGACCTGAGTTTTACATAAGCATTGAGGACAACTCCGAGAATCATGGGCCTGGTTCACAACAGGATGAGAACAAATACGAAGCTGACTGTATCATCGGAACTGTGATAAAGGGAATGGAGGATGGGACTGTGGCACGGGTACATAAAATGCCGGGCCGTGAGTTCTTGTCTAATAAGAAAGATTGGGTGTTGATCAAATCAATGACAATATTGGTGCCTAGAGGGAATGGATCTGATGGGTACGTAGAATTTTCCAGATCTCCGTAGAAGACAAATAAACATATCTACTTGTTATGTAGCTACGTACTACCTATCCTTTTGAGTCAGCCCAAAACACCGCTTGCTTGCGTCATTCTCTTTTCGATAATATCACTTCTACTTCATCATTGCACCAACCAACGTCCCTCTTGCCCGCCCGCAACAACACCATGAAATCCGCCTCTCTCACTAGTGTCGTAGTTGCTGCTGTAATTTGCTCGTCCTCAGATGTTACAGCTTTCTCATCGTTTAATGGACAACAACTGCAGAATGGCATGCGAAATACTGGCACGATGACGATGGAGTACATTCCCTCAGGTATGACAAAAGAGCAGTGGGCAAAAGTGAAGGCTGCCGAACAGAGTAAAACAAAGGGCAAAGATCTCGGCAAGGTGGGTATTACCTCATTCAAATCACGATCCTTTGCTGATTGGCAAAAAGCTGGGGGAAAGAATCTGTTCCCCGTTGACCCAACCAAAGTAAAGGATATATCTGAAATTCCGTACATGCAACGTGCTGGTGGTAGCGCCGACGGATCAGACTTGAAAGGAGGTGCAGCGAAGAAGGGTCCGACTTTCATTCAGTTTGGTGGTACGAAGAAGAAGGTACCTGAGAAGAAGGAACCGGAGAAGCCTAAACCAAAGAATTGGTGGACACTTAACTAAATACTTCTCTTCTCTGTGATACGATACGATATGTAAAATCAGATGTGAAAATGTGCATGGGCATGTGAAACAGGGAGGATGGACACAGAAGTGACGGATGATTGGATCAATGAATATGCTAGTTTTCAGCCCTCATATGTTTAAATATGTCATAAAGAACAGTTGGTAGCATGTATATCCTTAATTATTAGGTTTAAAAGAATTAACTTATGTACCAGATTGGTCTTCTCTCTCACACACCATGCATTCACGGTCTTCCAAGTAAGACAAGGGACAATATTGCCATTCGAACATACATTCCATTTTCCATTTCTCGGAAGTAACAAGCACGTGGATCAGCGTCGACATCTGTGTGTATCTCATCCACTCGTGGTAGAGGATGCATAACAATCATATTGGAGGGGGCATCGCACATTAGTGCAGCATCTACAACATAAGCCCCCTTGACTGATTCATACTCGTTCAAGTCTTCAAACCGTTCCTTTTGTACACGAGTCACATAGAGCACATTGGATCCCTTTACTGCTTCCCGCATATCAGAATATTCCTCTTGCTTTGCGTTTGAAAATTGAGACACATATTCCTTTACATCTGATGGCATTTGTAGAGAAGCAGGAGAGCAGTATCTCAATACCAATTCATGTTTGAAGGAACTTCTTGCGAGGAGCTTGGCCAAGCTATGCACAGTCCGGCCGTTCTTCAAATCCCCCAGCATCACCACAACCAATGGACCTGCATGTTGCTTAGTTTCATTCTTACTATCACCACCGTCAATATCCAAGGATAGTCCTAACTCATCCCAGATGGTAAACGCATCCAATAATGCCTGTGTGGGATGTTCACCGACTCCATCTCCAGCATTAATTACAGGCTTCGTCGTTGCATCGCCTAATGCCAAACCAGGAACACTCCCGGTTACCGGATGTCGCAGTACCGTGACATCGGCATAACACTCTAAACAACGCACAGTATCCTCTAAACTTTCACCTTTTTTCCCCGCCGATGAATTCCCACCAGCACTACCATCCACATGGATAAATGTCCCCCCTAGACGCATCATTGCTGTTTGAAAAGAGCAAGAGGTACGCGTACTCGCCTCGTAGAATACTGATGCTAGTACACGATGCTTGAGACGTTCATCGCCCCCGATTGTGCGTACGAGAGATCGCATTGATTGGGCACTTTGGAAGAGTAGGAGTAGGCCCGACGTGGATATTTGAGTAACTGAAACGACGGACGAGTTTAGCCATGACTTTGGATCGGAAGTAAGAGATGCTGCGGACAACATGATTGATGCATGGAATGAACAAAAAAGGAAAGTGAAGATGTTTCCCGCCGAGAGAGGAGAGAAGACACACTCGCTCACTCTCTCAGATACAAAATGGCAACCACACCGGGAGGCGGCCGCAAACCTATAATAGAAGAACTCGTACGGGAGGAGGTTATCCGTCGTTGGATGGACGACGATGGTGCAATGCGAGCCTCAACTCATATGGGGAGTACAGCTCAACCTCATTCAGTACCGACACCTGCTCCCAATTACAGTGATGGATTGTCTTTGTCATCATCGACCGATTATTATTCCTATTTACAACATCGACAAGCTTACAGTCACCTGTTACACCGGGATATGCATGCTTCCAACTTATTGCAGCAGGCTGCCGATACCGATATTTCGAGAATAACACTCCAGCAAGCAGCCGTTGCAGAACGAGTCGGACGACCAACCATCGATGACTATACAGCGCTAATGGACGTTGCTCGGGCACGGGTGCATGCTCGGGCTCAGGCCCTATTAAGTCAAAGTGTCGAACCATCCAACTCGACGCATTTGGTAGATTTGGTAGAAGCTATGTCACCGGCTCAGGCAGCCCCGCCACAGGCCCAGCCACAGGCTTATTTGTCAAGGGATGCCCTAAAGGAAGCGCTGAAGAGCAGGATAACAGAAAAGATCAGAGAGAAGCTAAAGACTCTAAATCAACCACAGATCCAAGAGAATGAGTCACAGGGGGCGGCATCGCGAAACATATTATTTGCGAGTAAAAGAGAAGGATCAGCAGCAGGTAAAGCGTTCCTCAATGATTCATACGTTGCGGCTGCACGTCGTTACTCCAATTCAAAGAGGAAATCGATTGAGCAAATCGAACAGCAGCGGGTCGCCATAGATCTGACAACAGATTCCCCAACACCCCCACCGGTGAAGACGAGGAAAGTAGCTGAGACAACAGGAAGACAGCAGCAGCAAAAAGCTGAAAATTTGGATAAGATTATAGGATCACTGAGGGATGAGAATTTCCGATCTGCAATCCAAGAAGACAAAGATTATCTTCAAAACAAACGAAGTGAGATTCAACAATTTTACAGGGAATATATTGAAGATAACCTTGAGTCTCGGTTGGACATGTACACAAAGTTAGAAAGTCTTGCTGAAGAAATTGCTAGTTGCAAATCAAAGAGTTCCCGCAGCGGCAACGACAATAACCACATTTATGGGGCTATAGATATGATACATTTGAGCTTGCGTAGTTATCGCATGCTAGAAGATACATCAGATCGGTTGATCAGTTCTATGTTAAAGAAGAAAGAAAAATGATGGGAACCTAAATCTGAAAAGAAACTTTTTAATTGCCTCCAGTTAGTGCTTTCCAAAGTCCGGATAGTTCATTCTCCTTCTCCTCCTCTTCTTTGACAATGGGTCTAGATCTTGGTTGACGGAATGGCACGTTCCCCGACTCGAACTTATTTCTTAAATCATAAATATATTCCAAACCAGCACGCTCTGCATCACTCAGTTCAGGATGCCAAAAATCGATAATTAACACGTGACGATCCTCCGACGTTGGGTTACCAGTCGAGTGTACAAACGAGGTATCCAATGTGGTTAATTTACCTTCCTTCCAACTCCGTTCTTCTCCACCGACATTGATCCAACAACCTACTGGTATCTGTAGGCCCAAGTGCGAAGTTAGGATGAAATTACGACCGTCGGAGTGAGAACCAACTCCACTTCCTGGAGTTTGTTTTGCGAAACAAACACCCCTGACTGCCAATGGTATATCCAACTCCTTCAGTAATTTATACGTCCTCGGAAATATTGCACAATTCTCTGTATTCCAAACCCCCAGCCTTTGTAGTCGAAAGGCAGACCAGCCAGTTCCCATAACCTGACTTTGCCATGCAGAATCTCCCGAGAATAAAGCATCACTTTTATTTTCAGCATTGGCAGCTATAAGGAGCTGCTGTTGGAATTCTTCAATAATAATATTTGCATTCGCTTCAAGTTCGGATGCCCATGGAAAGTTAGTTTTGTCTGAAACGACGTCCCAAAATGGTATTGCCATTAGTCCATCGATATGTTCCTCTGATGGTTGATGTCCAGGGGCTGCAGGTTCAGGAAGTGGCATATTCCCTTGCGCTCGTTCGCAGAATGTACGTATACGGTCCATACTCTGTCCTCTATTATCCTTGTAGAATTTTTCTACACTATTTAAACCAATATCGACTTCCTCCCAAAACTGTAACTGACGCGGTGTGAGATTTAATGCCGTTCGACTTTCTACACCGATTGAACCACGTGAAGGTTGAAGAAAAGCTAGTACATTATATTGCAGTAATGATGATGCAAGAAGAAGCCGAAGTGTCAAGGAGGATTTCATAGCGGCTGCCATTAATTCAGCAGGGGTGAAGGACAAGGAACAAGGACCAAACGAAGCCGAAGCGGGAACGAAGGGAAGACAGACTCATCACTCCTCACTCAACATCGATGAAACGAAATCGAATGCATTTGCGTGATGGGGAATTCATATCAGGAGGAGATACCGACGATAAAGATTCCAGCGATAATCACTCATTCGAGATTGACAACGAACTACAAATCATATTCAAATCCCTCCCAATTGCCATACGAAAGAATGGTAGCAAGCAGGGTAACAGTAGGAGAAACAAGGTGATATTGGCAGGCTTGGTGATTCTTCTTGGAGCAAGTGCCACGACTTTGGTGGCAAGAAATACACTCAAATTATCAACTTCTATTTCCATCGAAGAGGAATCAACTGCGGATGAAACAATGGGGAACGATGAACCAAATCCACCCACCCTTCCCGAGTCCATGATACTTTTCTCTCCACCAAAAAATAATCAAGACATTGAACACATACAAACAACTCTTAATAGCTATTCTGACCCAACCATGACATGGGAGGAATATTCCAAAAGTGACGACAAAGAAGATAGAAAGGGTCGTCCAGATTTTACCTACACTACCGCGAATCATTTTTCAACTCAAAGGACGGCTTTATTATTCGCACCAGGAATATATCCCAACCTTGACTTTGAAGTTGGATACTATACATCTATTCTTGGACTTGGTCAATCTCCCACTGATGTGCAATTTACAGACTGTAACAAAGGTCCACATGTCCCAGCACTCGAAAAGTTTAAACATAGGGCTCCGAATGGATCTGGTCTTGATACTTTCTGGAGATCCATTGAAAATATTGCAACCGATGCACGTGAAGGTATGCAGTGGGTGGTGAGTCAGGCGGCACCGTTGAGACGTGTTCATTTACGAACTGATTTAAATCTGTATGACGGAGATGCCTATGTTAGTGGAGGAGTTGCTGCGAACGCAATTGTTGATGGTAAGGTCAACTTTGGTGGTCAGCAGCAATGGTTAATGAGGAATGTGGAATTGAAAGGAGGGGGAGAAAATGGCGCATGGTCATTGGTATTTGTGGGATGTTCAGGCAATGTCCCGAATGAGAATAATGGGCTACAGAGTGGTCCTTCAATATCTGTGGAGAATAAACCAACCATACGAGTCGAGAAACCATACATAACACTCAAGACTAGTGGAGCGATTCATGAGGAACATTATCAGTTTGAACTGCGAGTGCCTTCTGTCACCTACGGAAATGATGCCATCGGACCACAATTTGTGGACACTCATGAAGAAGTGCGTAACTTTACGCGAGTATATCTTGCAGTGCCAAGCAACACAACAAACAAAGCCTCCGAGGAAAATTATGCCGCTCTCCAAAACGCATTAGATGAGGGTAAGGATTTGGTCCTCTCTCCTGGGATATATTCTCTAGCCAATTCACTTAAGGTGAAACATCCCAACCAAGTAATTCTTGGGATTGGATACGCAACATTGAGTGCTCCCGATGATGGTTCACCATGTATTCACGTTCTTAGTCAGGTGCCGGGTGTCCGAATAGCAGGTGTGATGCTTGAGGCGTCTGTTCTGAAGGGCGTAAGCAAGGGAAAAATTGCATCACTGTTAGAATGGGGCGAACAATGGTCCAATGACCCAGGGGATGAAACTAACCCGGGGGTATTGTCAGATGTGTTTGCTCGAGTGGGAGGATTAATGCGTGATGTTTCTACTGATGTTATGATACGTCTTCACTCCGGCAACATTTATGGAGACAATCTTTGGCTATGGAGGGCTGATCATACACAGCTACAACCGAACGAGGTGTCCAATTTTCCTGGATTTGATTTCTGGCAGACGGTGAAGGAGGAAAGCGTGGTGGAAACCAGCCTCGTCGTAGAAAGTGGTGCATCAAATGCTAAAATTGTTGGGTTGGATGTGGATCTGAAGGAGGAATGCGCGGTAAAAAATGGTCTTGTCGTAGAAAGTGGTGCAACAAATGTTTCGATTGTTGGCTTGGCTGTGGAACACGCCACAGAAGACCAAGTCATATGGAAAGGAGATTATGGTAAGCAATTTGCTGCAATTCTCTGATTCCTTCTTGTAGCTGTCATTCTTTACTTTTGTCTTTCACTACCATATGCAGGCCAAGTTTTCTTTTACCAAAGTGAACTTCCATATGACGCAGATTCTTCCTTCGCCGACATGGGATATGTTGGATATAGAGTGGAATCAACACATCACAAGGCGATGGGGCTGGGAATATATAGTAACTTTCGTGATCACGACATTGACGTAAAGACTGCAATACAAGTGCCAAAAGAAAACAGCAACGGAATTCAAATGATGAATATGTTCACGGTCAAGCTCGATAACATGGGAAAAATAAGCTCTGTCGTAAACGGGAAGCAGCAAGCGGACACAGGAAATGGTATCATACAACGCTGTACAAATTTAACCCACATATAAAAATACGATCCACCAAATGTAATTGTAAATTTACGAGTTCAAAATGCGGTGTGCGATGATCACTACACCATAAGGAGAAGAAACAAGAGTCTCATAAAGCGATGAGAAATAAGAATGACACACATCTGTACAAATCTGAAGAATGACAGAAATCAGTCCTCCTTGTCAATGGGAACACGTCCAACCATCAAGTACATGGGAGTAAATATGCCCAATTCCCCTGCACGAGCCAAACCGATGGCCCCTTGCATGAGCATAAGCTGTGCCTTACTCGTACCGGCAGGTGCAACGCGAAGGAATTCCAATAGCATCAAGATGTATTCAGTAAGCAACTGGCCCAACCAGTTGAATTGGAATCGTTGCGTGAATGGATTCCAGGACGGTAACAATGGGTGCATCCATGGCTTGCCTCCACGATAGTTCTTCAAAGCCTCTTTGCTGGTGGAATACGCTCCAGTAGCGTCCTGCCACCCACCATACTCGTCATTCACAAGATCCCGTTCTTCTACAATATCAAAACCCGCCTTCTTCAATGCTGTCAGACAGTGATGCTTTGTGGCAATGTCTGGTAAGCCATCCCCCTCCTCGATCATCTTCTTCAGTAAGACATGCTCAGCATTCGTGGCATCATACTTGTCAGTTAAACACCATTCATAGCAGGCAAACATAGCACCCGGTTTCAATACACGACGTATCTCCAAGTAACACCCCACACGATCTGGTGCATGACACGTCGCCTCAATAGCGTATGCTGCATCAAAGGTTGACGAGTCGAAGGGTTGTTTCATGAAATCACCCTGCGTTGATCGACAACGCATATCTGGTAGACCGTTGGTGGCATCACCATCGTCACGGTGGTGGTTACGAAAGTGTGGATCAGCACGACAGAGTTCATTCCCACGATTTACCTGATACTGATTCAAAGTTAGGCCCGTAACATCGGCGCCCGTGAATTTGCATATATTACGCATTGGACCGCCAATGCCACATCCTACGTCGAGGACTTTGACATTAGCCATGGAGGGGGTGACTCCCTCCCTCAACTCGGCCGCCACACGTTCTACCTTTGGTACAGTCATTGATGACGTTGGAGATCCACGTCCCACCGTCTCGTCATTGTTGTCATGAAAATCTTCATTGGTGGTGCTACTATCAGTTGTTCCCATTCCCATGGCAGCATGTACCAACCCGGTAAGTGCACCACTCAGATTGAGCTTACTCGCAAGGTAGTACTCATGTCGACGTGTGGCCTCCTCGAATGATTCATGTGGATGACGATTCGAGAAGTGAAAACTCGTGCCCCATCCCCATTCATAGAAGAGTGTGGCTAAATCATAATAACTATTCACGAGATTGGCATACTTGATATTACGTTCATCCACCGATGTGTCACTCTTGTGTAGGCGGACATATTCATCCACGGACGTTTGGACATTGGCCGCAGATGATAGGTTGCCCTTCTCCTGTCGAGTAAGTTGACGAAGGAGGAGGACCGATGTCGTGATGGGATTCGCAGGACTTACAAGCTCAATTATGATGGATGCACCGATCGTTGCGAGTGCCACAAGGACGAGTGAATGAAGAGATAGGAGCATGGAAATGGTGAATTTGAATCCGGATAGATATTCTTGCTCATGGTCGATAATACCGCTGAGTTGTTCGGCGAATCGATTGACGGTGAGATTTCCGTTAGTATTGATCATGAACAGTTGGGAAGCTGCGACAGCCAAACCGGAAGCAATGACGAGTGCAGATAGATTGAATGTAGATGTAATTGTCATATTTATGATGAGAACGTATCGGAGTTCGTTGGACACCGACCGACAGCTTGTTGCGGTGTTCGCTTCCACTGTGTTCAAGTAGTAGTGACCTCGCCAAGACCGCAAGCGGTGGTAGTCCTATTTTTAGCGCGGAGTGCTTCGTCTTGGTTGCTTGCTTTTTTCACCATGGCCGCCGTTATTACAAAGCTAGCCTCGCAATGCCGTATGGCAACCGCTCACGACGTCGTTATCAACTCAGAGTGCGTCTATACCTTCCATTCACCATATACGTCTGATAATGGTATTGTTGTTAATCTAACAACATTCGTTGGGACAGTCGATGAGTTGGCTCTTACGGAGTGTGGCGATGAGACTACGTCAGCATTGTTTGTTCGAATTGTCAAAAAACGTGTACTCAAGGAGAATAATCATGATAATGCTATTGGTGTTGAGGATATGGAAACGACAATGGAGAAACCACTCATCGCCGCAGTCAAGCTGGGTGTAGGCATCGAGGGAGGATTCCAATCCGACCTTGAAAAGTATGATACAATATCAACCTATTCGATTGTTGTTATCAGTAAAAGCAGTGGGGTGGTGGTAGATCTACCCTATGACGATACAACGAAACATACCTTCCCATTCATGGTTGTCCAAAGTGCAGATGCTATCATATGTCATGCTGGATTAGCCGTGAAGCAGGATCTAACAGCATGGGAACTGGACGACGAACCGAAACCTATTAGTCGGTACGCATCGACATTGCCTTTTGTTGACAATGGTGTAAAGATTAGTCCAAATCCAAGTGATTGGTCATGTGAGCAATCTGGAGATAAGGATAATCTATGGCTCAATCTTAGTGATGGGTTCATTGGTGGTGGACGGAAGAATTGGGATGGAAGTGGGGGTTCAAATGGGGCTATGAACCACTATGTCGAATCCGGCGAAAAGTATCCGCTAGTAGTCAAACTGGGTACGATTACCGAGGACATTACTACCGCTGACTGTTATTCCTATGCCAGGGATGAAGATTGTCCAGTATTGATACCCAATTTACGAGAACTATTAGAAAAACGTGGAATACGAATAGCCGGCATGCAAAAGACGGTTAAGTCCACAGCCGAGCTGGAGGTTGAATTGAATGCAACATATGCATTTGATGCCATTACTGAGAAGGGTGCACACCTTGTACCCGTGACTGGTCGGGGATTGCATGGTCTAACGAATTTGGGTAACAGTTGCTATATGAATAGTGTTGCGCAGCTACTCTTTAGTGGCACGGTGCCAGAACTATCCTCTCGCTATGAAGGAGGGATGACAACCAATCCTTTAATACAGATTGCACCCACTAAAGCAGCGGATGATTTACTCTGTCAGACGTCCAAACTTACTTCAGCATTGATAAGTGGGAAATTTTGTGGTCCACTTCCGAAATCGGCCGAAGTTTCAGATGTTTCTACTACCGATCCCAAGTATCAATTAGCACCAAGGATGTTTAAACACTGTGTTGGACACGATCACATCGATTTTCGAACTGGTCAACAGCAAGATGCTGCACAATACTTTCAATATGTGCTTGAAAAGTTGGACCGGGCTGAGTTGGGTGCGGGGGATAGACTCAAAAGAAGCACTGGTGTCCTCGTTTCGTCACATTTATTCTCGTACAGTACGGAATCTCGTTCAGTTTGCATTTCTGATAATAGGGTCAAATACAAAATTAGCCCTCCCGAGACCATGCTTAGTCTACGGATCCCCATGTCAAAGGCAACTGTGTCCGATGCCGATACACCCGATCTCAAACGTCAGAAATCGGAGGAGGACAAGAAGGAGGTGGTCCCCATCGTAACATTCGACGCATGTTTGGAGGAATGGTCGGCCATGTCTACCATCGATGACTACCGATGGCCACACTTGCAGAATTCCATCAGCCCAGCATTAACACAAATGCGATTTGTGAATTTTCCTCGCTATCTTTTGGTACATATGCAGCGCTATGAACTTGGAGATGATTGGCAACCACGCAAAATTGAGGTTGACATTGACGTACCTGAACATATATCTCTTCAGCGATTCAAAGGTTTGGGTCCACAGGAGAGTGAGGTGCTCGTAATCGAGGAAGAGGAGACGATGATGACAAGTAATTCCGATACACCGTATTCAGTCCCTGTCATTGACGAGGGTGCATTGGGCCAGTTGATGGACATGGGATTCAATATGAATTGTTGCAAAAGGGCCTTGATGGCGGTGGGTGGATCGGATGTTGACGCGGCCATGAACTGGGTCTTTGAGCACAATGAAGATCCCGATTTCAATGACCCCTTACCCGAGGGAGGTGGCGCTGTCCCTGCGGCCACTTCACATGCTGAATCGAATGTAGATGAATCGGTAGTCATGGAACTTGTTGAAAACTTGGGCTGTTTCTCCGCCGATCAAGTCAGAGCTGCTGTGAAGCATTGTAATGGGGCAGCTGATCGTGCAGCTGATTGGCTCTTCTCGCACATGGTAAGCATTGATGGTATAAGCTCATTTATAAATTCCGTCTAACATCTCACACTATATTTTCCTACAGGATGATCTTGATGGGGCAATTGCAAGTCTGGAAAGCACCACGGTCAGTCAATCGACGCCCAAATCCACTACACCGCTAGAGGACGGTGATGGGAAGTATGAGCTTGTAGGCCTTGTTAGTCATATCGGCAAGAACACTGGCAGTGGTCATTACGTAGCACACTTGAAAAAGGACGGCAGGTGGGTTATTTTCAATGATGAAAAAGTCGCTCTCTCTCAAGACCCTCCAATTCGACATGCGTACATGTATCTATTTCAGCGAACTGATACAATCGGTGCTCCACATTCTGAATACTGATACGATCTTCCAAACAAGGATCCTCGTCGAACATTACTGTGATTCCTGATTGTTGCAATCAAGTTTCATAGCCATAAATAGTGATAATACGAATCGATTGACTTTCCTTCTCTTTCTTTCACTCCTTGTTACTACCTTGAAGAGAGGTTTGTGGATAACAAATAAGCAACAGACAGGAAGATCACCCACACTAATCGAAACTCAACTTATTATTCATTTACTTTCAACACAGGACATACCACTCCACCTTCCAACTTCAAATTAAACCTTTGTTAACAATCAGTGGAATCAATCACATACATATATACCCTTAAAGACGAGTCAATTTTGTTCAATCCCATCTTCATCCAAAAATACCGCAGCATTTCAAAAAGTCGAACGCTCCACTCTCATCTACCTCAACCCCCTTCTCACTAGCCAAGAACATATCCATCGGCTGGCCCTCACGTTTCCTGTACTGACACCAACTTTCGTGACTGACCTCTAGGACAGGTCGAGCCGTACCCGCACTTGCCCTAATCTCAGACGCTGCCTTCGTCGCAGCCTCCTTCCCCTCAACAGTCGTCCCGGCTAGGTTGGCATACATCATAAGCATCGTTGCGATTTCACCACTGGCCTTGTCTCCCTGCATGCTACTCTTACCACCCTCCTCCTGAAGAATGGCTGGGAGCATGGCCGCTAATGCACTAGCCGAATATTCAGCACTCTTCACATCAGGGACATACTTCGACCCACCATTCGTCTCATCATCGGCAGCAAGGACAAGATCACTTACCACTTGAAGACAAAGGGCCACTGCACTTGGCACTGCAAGAATCGTGGTCGACTCGGCCGAACTCGCAGCAGTACATAGATCACGGTACGCCTTGGTAGCTGTGTAAAGCTTAAACACACCATATGCATACTGTCCATCCTTACCCTTCTTCTCGACAATATTCGTCATGAGTTCAGATATACTCTTGGCGGCAGTAGATCCACCCTCTGGGAAGTCAGTCCAGGGTGCACCGAGGAAGGCACAGGACATTGTTGCCTTGAGTCCCTGTAAATCACCCTCAGTCATGATAGGCTTTACCACATCCGTCGCACCCGCATCAATCAATGCACCACGACTGCCCGACCACTGCGACAAGTTTAGAACAACGAATAGACTAAAGTCCTCAAGACTATTCGACGTCCAACGTGATGGTGGCGTGGCCGTATTCTTGATGTTGTTGACCACACACTTGGGAATATTAGTCTTACCAAACAGTGCCGCATTCTCTTCACTCTTGGCCAGGTTCTTGATCAGGCCGCATGCCCATCGTACACCCTCACTTTTACCACTTCCCGTCTTAGATACGGCTGGTGCGTTCTTGAGGAGCTTCTCGAGGATACGTAATAGACTGTTGGGATTGTCAAGGGGCGATGCCGATCCATCGGGGGAGTGTTGAAGCATGGTAGTAATACTTGCCTCAAGGAAGGATAGGTTCATAAGACAGATGCAACACAAGTAAGATTCCTGCTTGTCTTCGGCAATGACCTTGCATAATCCACCAATCACCGCTGCGCTACTTGGCCCTAACGCCATGACACGTTTGTTCTCAGTGGGGATGGATAGATTGTTCAATGCCAAACATGCCAAATGACGCCCGTCGCCACTATCCTGGGTTAGACACTGTGCCAACGGACCAAGGACGTCATACTTGCCCGAGCAGACCATGGGTACACGATTCTGCTTATGTCCTACATCACATAGTTCATATATGCGCTTCGTGGCTGCGGCGGCCTTCTCCCCCTTCTCGGTTGTCATCGTCTCGATAAGATCGGGAATGTCCTCCATCTGAGGTGGACGACTGGGGATGGCTGATGGCGACTTGGATGATTCCGGAGCGTCTCCCTTCACTGGGTCGTTGATCGAGAGTGCCGACATGCCCTCCGTTGGGGACGACGTGTCAAGCTTGGATGACTTGTTCTTATTCTTGCGGAATGACACCATGATTTATACGTATTGCAATTCTACTACTTGACTCGATATTATAAAATCAACAATGTCGGTACTGATGTTCACCCTTGCTTGCACAAAATAATCGGTCTCGGGTCGTAATAACGGACGGTAATCTTCTCAAGAATGATTATTTGGTGATCGCGCGATGTTTATCGGTGCTCAATCGTCGCGTCGGCTGGGGGTTTCCGCAACAAGAATGAGGTCGCTTTCTTCGGCGATTCAAATGCAGAAACCCAAAGTTGCTTCCCCCAGAGTCTGGCCGTCCCCACTTTTTGCTTCCCGCACTATCACACGATGCGTTAACAACAACATGATTGACGGTGGGACCGGTTCTGGAGGAGGCGGTGGTGACATCATGTCCGATGATCTTGGGTCCAACCTTACAGAATTGACACTGGATGATGAAAATTACATCTCTCTTCTACAATATCGAGATGCACATCATATACTCAACCTACCGAAACCATCCTCCTCCTACGTTTCAACTACGGCCCCCAATGACATTCAAAAGGCATATGATATTGCAAAGGAACAGGTAGAGCTAGATTTGCATCAATTTGAGTTAAAACATCGTCAGCAGCAGCAACAACAGCCGCGGAGTAATAATCTTTTCTTTGTTAGTCAAATGAATTATTTAGAATTAAAGCTACAGGCATTAGATCAGGCGTATGATGAGCTCATGCCATCACCGCAACAAGAGGAAGGTTATAATGATTTTAGTAAAGAAGGAGAAGAAAGTATCGGCATATTATTAGGCGAAGGAATAGAGTCGCATGATGCGTCGGAGCTCTCCGTGGCAGACAAGGAGGAGGAAGAAGAACCATTCACACCCAAAGTATTAAAGCGGGATTATGTCTGGGGAGATACGACCGATAACTTAGCCAATCAGCAACAGCAAGCAAATCTACAATTACAAACACACAAAAGGAATTTATCCGAAGATGAACTTTGTAGGTCAATAGACATATACTTTCGTCCTAATACACCCGCTCCTACTCAACCATCTGATATGAGCACATGTACCTGGGATGGGTCGTCTCTATTCTCTATCATTAGTGGATCGAAGAATAATAATGGCACACTTGACTGCACTAGACCATTGTCAGACCCGGGTACTGGCAAAAAGGAATGTAGAGGGGATGATGCTGGTGCCTTACCCTCCTCTACTAACCGTCCAACAGCAATCGGTACTATCGATGTGAGACATACACGCTCTAAGAAGAGCCCACCCAAGGCACAGATAAGTCCAACGTCTGTAACTGACTATCCAGCTACAATACATGGTCATAATCATTATGAGGATACCACCACCTCATCAAATAGTAGTAGCAGTAAAAAAAATCAAAACATCAAGTCAGGTAGTAGTAGCACTCGTCGAGGTAAAGGAGACCGAGGAAAGATTATTAATGCATTACCTCATGAATCCATCGAGGCAGCAAGGATGGGAATATTACGTGCGTTATCAGAGGAGAATTCGGAATGTATACCATTAGATGATGATGAGTATGAAAGGTATTGCAATGATTATAAAACACCCACCATAAAAAAGAATGCAACTGTGAAGACGATGATTACGACGACAAGAACGAAGACGAATGCCAGTTCTGATCTGAATGAGAAGATACATGATCCAATAGTTGGCAAGCAGCAGCAGCAGCAATTGTCATCATCATCACAAGATACTTTTCAGCTTTGGGGGAGTAAGTCTGATTCGATGCCAAAGGATAGCAACAGTTTAATCAAGGGAAGTGCTTGTGACAGTATAGAAAAAAATAATATGACCAGACAAAAATCATGGACAGAGAAAGTCACTTCATTTGATAACTCTAACGCCTCTGCCACCGTAATGAGTCAGAGGAAAAAAGAACAAAATCGATCAAAGTCTACCAGTCCATTGCCTACACAGTCGTCGAGGAATCAGATTAATCTTCATCCAAAAACGTCAAACGAGCAGCAGCTAAGACCAAGTACTAATAATGACTTTGATGACATATTACAGGTGGGGATGGAACTTGCTGATGAATTATGCATGATGGTAAATAATTGTTGGAAGGGTAATGATATAATCCTCGGCTCGCCCATCGGTTCGCCATCACGAGTTGTGTCCAGCTATAATCATCGAATAATAGCACAACCAGAGGAGGAATCGACATTGTACTCTGCAACTCATCACGATGATTTAAATACCTTAAATACAACACATGATGAATCTACTTACATGACACAAAGGAGTGCAAATGAATCGACTGATGGTGAATCGACAGCATTTAATACTGACAGTTCATTTGACCATCGACAACATCATGGTAATTCTCAAAAGAAGAACTAATAGGAAATAATGGAAAAAAGATGAGTGGACAAAATAATAGATTAGACCCACCCGAGAGAAGAATGATGTAGGATTGAATTTAGGCTTAAAGGAAGCACTTATTTTTAGAAGAAGGAACGAACAAATGTTGACTGTGTCCGTTTGCGGCCGTTACTGCAATAGCGTCACGTTCCCACCCACAGCAGTTCGCCAAGTCACGCCTCTGTCCACCTCATTTATGTTTCAGATACGTGTATATACCCTCATTGAGGCTGTCAATAGGGAGTTACCACAGTACCTCTAGATAATGTAGTTAATCACTTCTCTCACAGAATAATTATTAATTATGATTTCTACATAGAGCGGGTCCTGCAATATGTTTGACCTTAAGTCACACACACAACACTGAAACACTGGCATAATGCGAACTAAACCCCACTCCCTCCCATCCCCCTCTGCACTCCACCCCCCCGTTCCTTTCCCCCTATTAATAACAAAACATATTTCATTATTCAATACCGTTCATTCATCCTCTTGGCAACATTCCTCATATTATTATATACCTTCCCAGGCGGGGCACCTAATATTAAATCACAAATCGCATTCCTTGCCAATCGGATATTACCATAACTACCCAACATATGTACACGACTATCAGCTATGACTATTCGTGTACGGGTGGCATTTTCAATCGCGAAGCGTGTTTTACCATCCTGTCCTGCCACACGACCTATTGCACGCGACAAGTGATCGCCACGTAATGTCTTAACATCGGTAACTTGGAATGATTCGACATATAGGTCGTCTAATCGTAATAATGCTACCGCGTCCTGAGGTTCGAAGCCAAGCATGAAAGCTCCGATAAAGTCGGCACCTTTTTGTAAACTGCATGTTTCGGGTGTATGTTTGGATGTTTTAATTTCAACCGATCGTGTGCGTGTATTAAATCGTACTTGTAACTTTAGGTACTCGACAAGTGGAGTTAAGAGTTGTTCCCAACAATCACGTAAGGGTGTGTATCGATGTGCTGGACAACGTACACGACGATATTCTGCTTTGGTAATAGTGTTATTATTCTTGCCAACAGTACGTTGTTGTTGCGAGGCAGCATGTGCTGATAGCTTTGCAAACATTGGTTGAACCTGTTGTTGGTCTTCTTGTTCACCATTCTTTGTAGTAGTAACAGCATCGTTGTCATCATTATCATCATTCATGGCAGCATCCTCACGTTGGATGGATTTACTCTGTACAATGCGGGATGTAAGCGGCGATGCGGATGAGGAAGGGTCATTGATGATACGGTTATAGAATTCCATTTCCATTGCATCATTGTCAACCTTTTTCCGCTCTGCTTCTTCTTCGTTTACTGCCACCACCGGCAGTATTGTCGGACTAGCAGCTCGTCGAGGTGCTGCTGTTGCCTTCTTTGATGCTGCTCTAGTTGTCATTACGGATTGATCGAACGAAGGCCTCTTTGTGGGGTTTCGTGGCTCTCGATGTTCCCGCTCTGTGCCATTGTACAACGAGAGAAGGAAGTCCCCACGGCAGCAGGCATCATGCCCCTAATCCCACGATACATCCTCTCCCAAACATCCACACATATTACTATCGAGGTGTCTATCCCACATGTACGTGTGTCCACTAAGACCCTTGATCTTGTCATCATTAATGGGACTGAAGTACACTTCTACGCGCCACCGACATATTTGTTAACGTTGAATTTACCAAATAAAGTTGTTAGTGAAGATGCAGTCGAGGAGAGTTTGGCATCTTCGGCGGCAGTACCATGTGTTGTTAGTGCTACTGTTACAGTTAAGAAAGAGGAGGAGGAAGAAGATCCATTACACTCGACAACAGCCCCTCCTCCTCCATCATCTACTACTCGTGTACTATGGACACGAGATAATTTACCAGTGATGCGTTACGATCCGGAGAAGAATCATGGTACATTATATCTAATATTACAAAAAGAGGAGGAATGCTATTGGGAAGATTTAGACTTACTTGGACGATTACATCAGCAACAGCAACCGAAGAAACGTAGTGATACCACCACAATTGCTAGTTGCAATCCACTCGTGACAGTTATTAGTAGTAGTCAGCAAGAACCTGAGGAGGAAGAAGAATATGATAATGACAAAGGAGCGAAGAACAGTATTGCTCAGGAAGATGTACCATCTTCTAGCAATGTCATGAATGAATTACTATCTGTGAATAAAAAACAACAACCGACTTACGGACTCTTTCAACAATTCTCGAATGTATTCCGTGATTATGCACGTGAGGGACTTGCTCATGACATGCTAGAATGTCCAAATCCAGATGAAGTCTATGATGATGATGATGATGATGACTCGGGCTACGGTGATAATTTGAAACGTTGTAACAATGATAATAATCGACAACAACATCCAAGAAGACGAAAGATGCGATTGCAAATGGAAAATGATAAATTCGATACAGATAGATATTTGAATGATTTGAATATTGAGGAAGAAGGGGATATGATATTTGATACAGCCATGTGTATGGTACCACATTGGTCTATCATGAGAACAACGAAATTAGTCGATCAACAACAATCCTCATCCTCTTCTGTGGAGGATCTGACAAATGACATGTCAAAACTATCCACCTTCTCAGGATGTGACAACAATAGCAACAAAGACAATCAAAATCAATTTTCATTCTTTGATGCGGATGAATCTCACCTCCTTGCTACTATTCCATCTACTCGAAGTCAATATATTGCTCTTCAACAAATTCATACAAGCACCAGTGAACAGAAACGTTCTGCTTACCTAACCCTCACTGATATACTATTTGCATATGCCTTTGATCATCGTACGACTGATGGTGAATCCACCGTCGAGTCATCTTGGACAATTACCACACTGAGTGTATCACTATCATGGTTAGACAATTTTATTCCACCCTATGATACGATTGTAGATGTAATACGATGGAACATCCGTCGGTCATTGATTTACCCCTACGTTCGTAATCACACCCTATCAATGATGATTGTGAAGGATGTCTGTCAAATAATGTTGGCTGGACGTCGAACCATCATACGATGTTTGTTACATGTACATCAAATTATGGAAAAGAGTGACTCACATTATCTATTTAATAAATTATACATTCATCCATTAATTGGTTGGGTGCAACAACATTGTACCGAGGATGAGGTGTTAGATTATGGAAAGGAAATTGAAACATTATTGCTGGAGGATAATCCGTTGGGTACATTATTTGGTAAGAATTGCATGGGGCTGGGATTAGTCGAGCTAGAAGAGTCTTCTATCCTGGATGATAATGAAAGCACTGATGACTGCAGTTTACGCTGAGTAGAGCGAATCGAAATCACCTTGTTGCAGCAATCATTGAAGCATAGGAATCTCAACCGGAGCGTGGACTTGAATTAAAGGCATTTATCAAAGGAAAAGCAAGTGGATACCTTTCGTTCAATGATCTCGAAGAAGCAAAGAGGAGGAGAAGAAGCACCTGAAGGATGAAGAGTACTAGACGATTTGTTTCCTGTGGTTTCATTTCATTACAATGACTGGCGCTTCTTCTACGGTGCTGCACTAGTCAATTCATAAACCTAAATCTTTCATAAGAGACTTCTTCAGAAATCAGACGAGGTTGTCAATAGGAATTCAATCATTCGTGACCTAGAAAATCGTAAGCTTGAGTTGGAGCAGGAGCTGGCCCGTCGACCAGGCCCAGACTTGAACCGGAGAATGGCTTCATGCATCTGCCTCTCATTACACACATGGGAGGAGAAGAAGTTGATCGAGGAGCGGAAAGGAACTCAAAAGTTAGATGTTGTGAGCAGCTTCAATTGTTCCATGTCCTCTGGCATCAACGATGACTTTGACAACAACGGGCTCCTTTCTCAGAGGGGGAGGATTACTTCGACGGAGTCGATGGAGGTGGAAACTTGTCAAACGATCTCTGAGCAGGAGACAATCTCAGCCTTGTTAGAGAAGATAGCGCGTCTGCAACAGCAGATTAAGGAACCGAATGAGCTGAACAATGCCAATCAAGTGAATCACAACGGGGGATTGTCATGGTCATTTAACAAGGATGATCCAGTCCCAGATGATATCGTCGATGAACTATACAAGCTGCTAAATCCTATCCCACGGCTTACGAAAAAGCAATTCTCAAAGATGGTGAATGCTCTTCCAGCCATGAGCAATAATGTGGTTGTAGGATCTGATCCCAGTGTGAACAGTGGCTTGGTAGAAATCATTAATGAAGAGTTCGGAAACGGAAGCATTCTCTTTGCCACTGACGCTCCTGGCAAACGCCAATGGACCACATATTGACGCTTTTGTAATGGACTCTTATGCAGTGAGCTCAAACTCGTGCATTGCAACATCGGCCGATGGCATGATAACCGACTTGCCGTGGAGGGTGTACGATAGACTTCGACATTACTTGACTGAATACAAGGACGGTCTTCGAGTAGCGATTTCTGCGGCTTTGCCGTTAATGGCATCTTTGGCCGTTAGCTCCAATCCAGGAGATCCCAACTTGTTAGTTCTTGACGCTAATCCTGCTCACGCATGTGTAAGGTTCGACAAGAATACTAAGATACTGAACCCAGGCTCCGAGAGGATTTCAAGGTATGTTATATCGTATGCAATCCGTTCGTGCAAAATTGGATTAGTCATGGGTAATGACGCAAAGACGGCTCTTCTCAAAGACTTGGAGGAGGATGAGAACTTACTATTCGTGCCATTGACCGATGATCAACTCGGCTTACTCATCGATAATTATCCCATGATTCGAGCGAAGTATGATTTGCATAAAAGCAACCCAATCTTGTTCGTCCTTGATCAGACCACTGGCAGAGCATCGATTTTTACTACTTGCCGACAGCCATCGTTTCTTTTCACCGGCGGTGACATGCTGACCAAGATGGGCACATTAGAATTGATTACATCCATGTTGGACCTTTTCCTGTTTCTCAAGGATGCACCGAATCGACAGAGGTACTTTGGCCCGTTTGCTACCTTGAAAGAGTCTTTTCTTTGGCAAGTACGTACGAAGATGGAGCCGAGGATCTCACCCAACTTGGTCATGCCGCTGGTCTATTAGACGAGAACACAGTGGTTGCTGCTTCGACTGTACGACTGTACGAGGAGGAGAAAACTCCAACGGCGGTTTATGCGGCGGATTGAGGGATCCTCGTGTAGTCCCTAAACAAGCGGAGTTAGATAGACTGCTCAAAGCATCTGAAGAAGATCGCGATCTAGCTGCGATCAAGGTTGCAGAGGTGGAGCTCAAGGATGCAATTGATGCGCGAGAGAAGACGCGCGAGGGCAAGAGTAATGGTGGTAAATGTGGTGGATTGAAGGATCCTCGTGTAGTCCCTAAACAAGCGGAGTTAGATAGACTGCTCGAAGCTCCAAAGCAAGATCCAGCTGCGATCAAGGTTGCAGAGGTGAAGCTCAAGCTGGCAGTTGCGAAGAAAGAGAAGACACGCAAGGGCAAGAGCGATGGTGGTAAGTATATCCATTAGAAATGAAATTATTCATTATTTTACCCACAGCAACAATTCAACAATTACTCACTATGTCAATCTCTTGTGACTTCATCTTCTCATGTACAAAAGGGAAAACAACTGCGGCAATATCGTTTGAAGTACTCTATGCCTCTATTTTAGCGTCGGAAAGAAAGGGAGAAGGTTTTAAAGAGATGTTACAAAAGTTGAAAGACTAGACTCACAAAGGTGTACCTAATCAGAGGGGAAATAGGACTGATGAGAAGAAGTTGTACACATTTCGAAAGCACAGACATCAGACATACAACTCATTTCTCGAGACACTTGCCACAGTGGAGACAAAGAATGATGCACAAGAAAAAAAAGCTTCAGACTGGCGTAAGTTGCTCAATAAGAGACTGACAAAACTCGAGACTGAATGGGAACATAGAAGAGCCTCCATTTTATAATAAATAAACTCATCACAATGTATATGAATATTAGTATGATTTATGTATAAATTAATTGACTGTGAATATTCTAGAAAAGAGTAATACATAACGTTACAGACCATTTGCCTTCGTACGTCGCTTACGGTGAGAGTTTAGTGCAAAACGATGACTCTCATCTCGAATGGCACGAAGGAGCAAAAGAGCAGCCGAGTCTTGACTGGTATTTATCGGCTTGGAGCCAATGTGAAACACTTCCTCCAAGTTCTTTGCAAGCGATACGATTGGTACGAAAGTATGTCGCTCAATCCCTTCTGTCTCAAGAATAGAACTGTTGCAGTCTATCAAGTTCTTATTGAGTTGCCAATCCGTATTATCTTTTAAGAGTGGATAAACATTAGCTCTTTGCATTCCTTTAATTGCTGACGAAAGCTGTCCCTTACCACCATCAACAACCACAAGATCAGGTTTAGCCCATGGATCGCTTTTATCAACAAGGCAACCTTTGCCATTTATCCACACTCGACGAAATCGTCTTTCCAACACCTCTTCTAAGCTGGCATAATCGTCGACACCATCGACTGTTTGAATGTTGAATCTTCGAGACAGATCTGGTGCCGGTTGACCATCTAAGAATACCACACGTGAGGCAACAGTCCCCTCTCCCTGTGTGTGGCTAATATCGAAGCATTCAATTCGCTTTGGTGGGTCATTGAGTGACAATAATTCGGCGAGTTCCAATGCAGCAGTTCCATCAACTGACGTTATTGGCACGTTTTGAATTGAGGCGAGTAACCGATCACGGGCAGCCTGAGAAGCATTCTCCATTGCACATTGTAGTGCTAGTTTATCAGATTCATGTCTAACACCTTTTGTTGCTGCTTCTCGGACAGTGACTTTGAATTTCCCTTCCTCTGGTTGACATTCGTTGTGAGCTAATCTTATAACTTCCCGCAAGGATTTCCCATCAATAGAATATTGCGTGAGGATTTCATTTGGAAAATGAGAAAAGCCTGATGAAGAGTGTGCTCCTGATGGATAATGCTTCTTTTCCAGGACATTGTGTATGACGTCTCCGAAGTCAGCATCTGAATGCAACCCAGTATTCAAGTCAAAAGTGTAAGAAAACTGACCCGCGACCAAACCATCCCGAAGCTGGAGGACGTACACCAGATTTATTGATTCGATTTGACCCACCACCACGACGTCACGTGATTGGTTGTACTTCGAATCAAACAGATTCGATGCGTCGTATTGTGATCGGTGAGCAGGCAGTGAATCCTGTCCAATGCGGCCCTTTTTGTTGAAGACTTCGGAAATAACCTTCTCAAATAGATGTTGATACTCCTCTTTACTTACATCACCGTATCGTGCCTGGAATCGCACTGATCTCAGATCATATGTTTCTTCAATGGCTTTTAATATTGAATGCAATTCCGTGTATTTCGGATATGGACCAAAATATCTATGTTTTGATCCTTCCTGTCGTGTTGGAACAATAGTCAATTGTGGTAAAGCATCACCAACTGTTGCACAAATGTATGGATATGATTCATCATCCTTCAACAGAATATTGTATAAAGGCTGATGATGTTTAATGAGCTTGTTTTCAAGAAGCAGTGCATCACGTTCTGATGGTGTAAGTATAAATTCGACGCTCGACGCCTTCTTTAGCATGACTTGAATTCTTGTAGATTGATTTACTTTTGATGAAAGATAGGATTTTACTCGGCTTCGTAAGGTCTTTGCCTTTCCAATGTAGAGTATATTATCATGTGAATCTTTCCAGAAGTACACACCAGGCTTGCTAGGAACGTGATCTGTTTCAATGCCGATACGACCTTCTTTGCGTGGAAGCACCAATGATGATGATGACGATAGATCAAACTGTTCAAGATTAGGCGAACTGTTGCTACCTATCTCCAACTGGGCATTTTCCGTTTGCAATGTTGCTGCTTCAATCTGATCCTTCAATAAGTCAAAAATTGACAATATCGAGGACCCCTGTGTCGATGCCATTACTTTGCCATGCTTGGTATTGTAGTCAAGCTGATGCTGCCGCCGAGTACTTGTTGCATCTATACATTTCTTCATACTATCGGTTATTCTATTCGCATATAAGATAGCCGAACCTTGAGTATTCCTCGCCGCACGACCAATTATCTGTAACAATGCCGTTTCTGACCGCAAAAATCCTTCGCTGTCAGCATTGAGAATGGCTACAAGTGATACTTGAGGGAGATCAAGCCCCTCGCGTAACAAATTAACACCAACGAGACAATCGATTTCTCCACATTGAAGAGCTTTCAGTGCGTTTGACCTTTCGTGAGTGTTGAGACCAGAATGTATGTAAGTGGCTGAAACACCTTGAGATACCAAGTAGGCCGCTAAATCCTCAGCGTCACGCTTCGTGATTGTCATTACCAACGTTTTTTCATTGCGACTTGTACGGAGTACAATCTCATCATTTAAGTTCGTGAGTTGATCCTTCATTGGTCGGACATGGATCACAGGATCGCATACGTAAGTCGGACGGATAATCATATCGATTGGTTTATTAAGGTCTTCAATCAAATTCATCTCCTGCTTTGATGGCGTTGCCGAAACGAAGACACATTGCGACACGCGTTTCCAAAATTCAACATCTTTCAATGGACGATTATCCAATGCCGATGGTAGTCGGAAGCCATGTTTAACAAGGCGCTCTTTACGACTCCTATCTCCACCGTACATGGCCTTAAGCTGTGGTAGCGTAACATGACTTTCGTCCACCATGAGTAGCCAATTATTCGTTCCAAAGAAATCAAGTAATGTATCTGGTGCTACTCCAGAGTCACGTAGTGCCATATGACGACTATAATTCTCAACACCCGAGCATGTGCCCGTCTCACGTAATATCTTCAAATCTTGACTCACTCGTTGTAACAACCGATTTGCCTCGAGTTCTTTTCCATCTGCCTTGAGATCCGCGGCACGTGTATGGAGCTCATCTTGGATTCTACGTAATGCCTCTTCGAATTGCTCCGGGGAATCCGTTAGATGATGCTTCGCTGGAAATATGACTGTATCTGGAACTGATTGCATACCACGGGAATTCCCCAACGATATCGATGAAATGACATAACCCAATTGTGTCTCTGACTTTGTAAAGTCTATGCGCATTGGATACGCCTCATATGGTGGCCAAAGAACCAATACTGCACCGGTTGATGACCGGGTAAGTTGATATTGACCTCGTTTCAGATCATCTACATTCTGATCAGTGGGAGAATATACGGTTGATTGCATTGCCGCTATGATATCATCTAGAGTAGGAAATGTCGTCTCGTTGACCGCCCACTGTAACCGTGCATCCAAGTAACTTGCTGGCATTCCCATACCATAAATACAAGATACACTTGCAACGATTACCACATCTTTGTGCTGTACCAAAGCTCTTGTTGCCAAATGACGCAATGCATCTAATTCATCATTCACACTTGATTTTTTGGCAGTATACCTATCATTAACTTCATTGTATGATTCCGGGACGTAGGTATTGTAATAGCTAACGAAAAGCTGGACATGATTGGTCGATAAATGCGAACGTAATTCACGTGCAAGCTGAGCCGCTAGAGTTTTATTGTGACATAGTACCAATGTTGGTCTGCCCAATCTAGCGATTGTGTGAGCCATGACATTTGTTTTGCCCGTTCCTGTTATCCCACGTAATATACTGAATCGATCACCTCGTGATATCTGCTTAACGAGGAGTTCAATTGCCCGTGGCTGATCACCCGCTGGTGCGTAGGGTGATGTAACTGTAAATAATTGGTTGCAATCATTCACCGTCACAGCAGATGCAGCGGCAGAAGCAGAAACTTCGATTGCATTGGAAACCTCTGAATAATGAAGGGACGAAACAAACCATCTTTGCGCTCTTGCAGCCGCACGAGGACTACTAAAAGCAACAGCGAATAATTTTCCACATCTACGACTGCATTGCATCCATAGAATAACTGAACCTAACGCCGCCATTGAATGCCGTCGTTTGCTACGACGAGAACTCCGTTCCATCTGCTCAGGGTAGGGGTGCGGGGGATGGGGGATGGGGGATGCGATGGGGGTACGGTACTGTTAAGTCCTATCTATCTACGTCCCCTATCTCAAGAAAGAGCAGAAACAAGATCATAATATCACAAGAAACAACATATGTTGAAACAACGAATGACAACGGCTAGACGGCATGCACCGCTCTACTCTCTCTGCTGTGGTGAACAGGCTAGCAGGGAGCGGACTGACAACAACAACGACGATAGTGATCGAAAGGAGTACGGTGCAATGACGACGTTGGCATCGGCGACGGAACCTTCCTCCAGCAGCGAAGTTGACAACGACTACAAGGTGCTGCTTGACAACTTGGAATACAAGAAGAGTTCATCTGTTACCAGCATACCAGGAATTACCTCTCCGCCGGACTCGCCCTTTCGTCGATCACTTGATGAGGAGCATCAGAAGTCACGTGGCTTGCTTCCTAAAGGTCCCGACGAAAGCAATTCGTCGTCGAAGCATCTACTCCGTAAATCCATTCACTCACTTTCCTTCTCCACCAACACTCCGGGAGGGGTACTCACGACACAAGAACGTAACTTTCTTGAAATGCTCCTAGTATCGAATGATCCAGGCGTCGACGAGGCATGTCAGGTGGCACATGAACGATTAATGGATGAGAGTATCTTCTCAAAGTGCACTAACATAATGTGCGACGGTGGTACTAGCGGTGGTTGCAATAGTGACGATGATGATGATGATGATTTCATTGTCAATAATGTGCATGGCAGATCACCACGTCGACTAACCTCGCAGAATATACGACAGGATGATAGTGTCGATTGGATACCAGCATCATTTAGCTTGATGAACGATAAGGATGCCAGAGAGGGGCAACAGCAGCTTGGTGGTGGAGGTGATACCTCGAAAGGAGGAGAAGAAAAGCCCACCACAACTGACTCATCCAAGCCTCTTTTGGCACGGCGGAGGTCATCGGAGGCACGTCTAAATCGTCTCCTAGTCCGGAAGGAACAGGCCTTGGCCGGGCAAGACAATAATCGTCTCTTTCGTGCACATGAGGCAGGACTAGTTGTTACTCCATCAGGCAGTGCTCGTCGGAGCCTGTCAAGGATGGGACTACCCATCGAGAAGGGATTATTCTTGCCCAATCTTCCCCTGCCAGCAACAACTGGTATGACTGATATTGATGACGAGAAACAAGATGTTGCTAATGAACTTTCGAGTATTCTACGAAATACAGACAAAAGTAGTTATGAGAAGGCATTGGCCAAGATGGACGAACGTACCATCCGTCTCCTCGAGAAGGATGGACAAGTGGCATTGAACAAGGTCGACGAACGTGAGATTCGACGGATTGAGAAAGAAGATAACAAGCAGTCAATTCAACCCCCCACAGTCGTAGGAGGCGTCTCACCCTTCAACATTAACTCATTGCGGTCCATGTTTGCGAGTCATCAAATGTCATTCCGTCAGTCAAACTCGTCATACTCTCGGTACGATTCATTCCTTACCACAGAGATGACAGATCCTGGTCTATTTAGTGATTCAAGCTCTTTTGGTGGGGATAAGGCTGATATATTCCGTCCAAGTCCACGAGCCACATCATCAGAAGAACGTTTTAAGAATCTTTTGATTAATGCTGGATTTAAGGACGATATGGGCGAGGATTACACGAATGAGCATGAGCTTCTGGATGCGAATACTGAAGATGATGATGAAATTTTCAGGTCTCCGTCAAACTCATCCGTGGCAATGCTAACGAAGGGCGGGCCATCATACCGGAATGTGAACATGTTCCGTGAGTCACTCGCCGTCGATACTAGGAATCCTGAAGATTCGGACATCGAGGCTGAGAAGATTGCAGCATGGGAAAGCCAACTAATAAAGATTGAAAGCATGACCCCAAATAAGAATGATGCGAAACAATCTACCAGTGATGATGTGAACGTATCACCAGCAGCTTCGAACTCGTCGGATGGAAGCGAGGTTGGTGATCTTCCCACTTCACTTTCCATGTCAGCCCGTGAGGGACTTTCTGGGTCAAACCATTCTCTCCAAAAACCAATATTGACCAAGAGATCCAGTTTGCCAACCTTGACGAGCTCCTTACGAAACTCTCGTGAACGAAGTAGTACCATGGGTATCATAAATGTCACTTCTCCATTAAAGAAGCCTGGGTACAATCGCAGCGTGTCCTGGGGTCAAATGGTCATATCGAAGGATGAAGAGAAACAAGCTATGTCTCCTCGTCGAGGTTCCATTGCGAGTGAAAGTAGTGGCACATCTATCCTCTCATTCCTCCATTTGAAGAAGGCGGCACCTATACGATCTGATTCTATCGGATCGATCACTTCTACTGTATTTACACGCCAGCCTCTACGGTTGGGTGTTCCATTACGATCGAGCTCTACTTTCTCGATGTCGACGGTGATGTCACCGAAGCTGGCACGTGCTCATCCAGTCTTCTCTCCGATGTCCTCCTTCATTAGTCTTGCGCCGCCGGCGTTATCACTTGCACACTCCGTTAGGTCTAGCTCGCCTTTCGATTTGTCTGAGTCCGTTGATGCAAATCAGACCTTTCCTTCGGGGGCAGCGTGGGAGAGACCTGTCTTAAATGAACCAAGCTCAGGCAGTGGCCGTGAACTTGGCGTTTATATCCGACAGGCATCGATGAATTTCGAGTACGAGGGAATTGGTATGGAAGTCGAGGATGTGCCTCAATTACATTTGGCACGCAAGTATCGGAGTATGATATCTATCGACCCAAGCATTCGGGGATCCGTCCGAAGTAGTCGAAGAGATTCATCAACTTTATCCTCAAGACCTCCATTGAAGTCCCTTGATGACAGTTTCATAATTAAGAACATTGATTTTGAGAGGCATTCATCGGAAATCTTGCGGAGTTTGTCAAATTTAGACTTGTACTCTCCCCACCATCGTAATGACATCTCGAAGGTCGTGAAAATTACTGGCGATTGGACCACCAGCTCAAGTGCAAAAGTAGCTGGAGGAGATTTCTTGAATAATGATGGATCTTGGGACCTGGAAAGCAACAACTCCTTTGGTCAAGCGAATGCTTGGGATGTATTGGACGACGAATATGCTGAATTTGGTGATCCATTTCGTATTCTTGGGACCTCTGCGAACGATATTGATTGTCATCCACATGTTCTTTCCCCACCGCTTATGGAAACGTTGCAAAACTTCTTTCCGTTCGCAGTATCGGAACAGAACTTTTGGCTCAAGTACTCTTTGGTCAGAGATGGAGCCAGTCTTTCATCTCTGCTTCAGCACATCCGGGGTAGTAAGCACACTCTAATTGCCATCGAGACTGTCGAAGGGGAAGTATTTGGTAGCTTTACCTCGGCACCGTGGCGTAAGGGTTGGAATTATTATGGCAATGGAGAGTCATTCCTTTGGCGAATGCGACGGTCTCGATCGGAAAAGGATAAACAGTATTCTGTCCTTGATCAGGCAAAGCTTGAGAGTGAAGTCGATGTGTTCTATTGGACAGGATCGAATGATTACGTCCAGTACTGTACAAACGATATACTGGCTATTGGAGGTGGATCTCTCAAGGAGGATGACAGGGATGATCAGGAAATGGATAAGCGCGATTCGCCCCCACTGACTCCCACAGGCAAAGCCGCAGGGTTTGGACTTTCAATTGATTCTGACCTTCTCAGAGGAACGTCGTCATCTTGTGCAACTTTCCAGAGTCCACCTCTATCAAAGTCTCACGATAATGGTGATTCATTTGAGATCTTAAACATTGAAGTGTGGACGTTGACTCCATTCAGCACTGTGGCTGAGGCAGAGAACCAAGAAATGAGGACACTGTTTCTCGAATCGTATAACAGAGAATTGTAACTACTCGAAGGGGATTTCGGTATTAAATGGTTGATTCTTTGACTTGTATGTAGGAATAAAAGATAAAGTTATGTCTCCTCCTACACTTAGGTATTTACACCTCTGTTTACATCCAAATCATCGTAGTCATCATCCTCTCCGTATTCATTAGAAACAAATCTCGACGGATCATCATCGTCACTGTCGGGTCCGTCGACATTCGATAATTCCAAGTCATCGCCAGTTAGTTCCTGCATATATGCATACTCCTTGGCTCCAGCCTCGGGTGTCCACAAACAACTAATTCCAACAAGCGCAAATAGATAACTCAACTCCCATACGGCAGTGAGTACCCAACCATTAACTTCCTCATGAACTATTCGTTGATCGTTGTAACTGTCAACAATACCAAATACTGTCCAAACAAGCGCGAATAGTGCCGAGAGAAGGAGGATCATACGCAGTCGGAGATAGCGTTCGAGTTTACGACTTTGATTCATATCCTCAAGTGACTTCATTGTTTCATTCAATGCACCAAATATCCACAAGTAAAAGCAAACGTCAATAAATGCCGTAATGAATGATAGTAGTACTACAACATCCAATATTTCAGTTTCGGCTGTAATACTTAGTACTTCATTCTCAGTAATTGCAAGAACAGTCATTACATCTCGTGCTGCAGACGCACCGGCATATGCCACACCTAGCATAATCACCTTTTTCATTGTCCCACCGAGAGTATCACATGTCACGCCTAGTCCCAAGCATAGCATTACGACTAGTACACGTGAAATGGCACGTTTCAAAACACCCACAATCACACCAGTGTAGAGTGAGAACCAAAAGCGCGTGCCATCGATGTTCCATACCCATAAATCACCCGCCTTGAAGAATGCTTCTAATAACCCCATTATAATTGTTGCCAGTATCCATTTTTGGATTAGTACTATAGAATAACGATGGATACTCATTCTTAATCCATACCATGCAAGCAAAATTATAAAGAATATGGTCAACGCAGAATAAAAATGCATTTCGCCAAACAAATTTCCAGGCAAATAACCATGTTTTGATTTCCAATAATATTGTCCTGTCACTGCTAAATCACGTCCATATATTTCATTACAATTGGCAACAATTAATATATACTTTCCTGTACCCTGTTGTAATGGAAAGTAGCCAGGAGATAATACACCTAAATGTTTTTCCCATTTACTACTACTAGATGGTACGGGTAATACAACATGTTCACCATTAAATTGATGATTGATAATAAGTCGTCCTTGTTGATTCGGTCCACCGATACATAATCCGAGTGAGATGGCATCACCCGAGCAGCACCAACGTAAATTACCCACACCATCATTCCCACCCACGCCGAGCGTAGTCCAGTCACATCCTAGGTAGGTGTTGGCACATGATGGTGGCTTATATTTGTTTGTGTTGTTTAGAGATACACGATGGAGAGAGAGAGAGAGAGAGAGTAATGAGAGGACGGGTTACACATCTCCAACAAAATAAACCATTTTTTCATACCTCGTGAAAAATTACAATATCAATAAATGATACACCATTGTTGACTGCCAACTGTCTAATAAGTTGACGATTGTCGTCATCTTCTCCCACCTTTAAGCCGCCCGTATCATCATCATTCCACTCCTCATCGTCGGTATATTCCTTCGGTGTACCAACGCTATCGCCACCACTGGCAGTGCCTGACGATGATGACGACTGAGACGACTGATTAACATCATTCTTCGTCGTCGTTGGACCGCTATCAATGGTGCTAAATAACAAGTTACTAATATCTAAACTGCCAGGGGCAATGACAAACCCTTCGGAGTAATGGATGTAGGAGGCCGCTGCTTGGATTATACCATCAAATTGTCGATATTCGGCATTTATTTGCCGTGATAGTAGCAGTACTGCGGTCACGAGTAGAAGTAGTGGTAGTAGGACGGCGGACATCTCCGAGGTGCACGACGAGATTCGATTTTTTTGACGGTTTTGCATCACGCGCTCCGCCTCGTGCTCGTCGCCCTCCTCTTCACGATGAAGATGGAAACGTCGTACATCCTCCTTGGGGAAGGCGATTACACCTACTCCCTTGATGCATGTCGCTACTTGACATCGTCTTCATCATTATCGTCGTCGTCATCAACGACATTATTGATGGATGGTACAACTAATGATAAAAGAGACTCGGAAAACAGCACCGTCCAACATCATCATCATCATCATAGGATCACATGCACTGGCATAGATACACTTGAAGAGCTTCGGACCAAGTATCATGATATAGAATTTGTACTAAACAAATTACATTCCTACAATCACAACAACAAAGGAGGAAAGATGTCATTACAAGGATGTTGTGGTGCTAATAACAACATTGTGACTACGAATGTAATACATGGTGTGAATGCCGTTGGCAGCAGCAACGCCAACATCATCATCACTAACGGCAGCGGCAGCAGCTCTTCTGGATATGATCATGTCATATTCAATCATCCACATATAGGCACGGAGAATGTCAAGTTGCATTCGCAATTTCTATCGCATTTGTTCCATACATCCAACGAGTACTGGATGAAATCGGGTAGCGGTTTGTTGCATCTAACATTGGTACTCGGACAGTGCGAACGATGGGATTGTATATTTTCGGCCGCCAAACATGATTTGATACTATTACGGCGTGACAAGTTTATACCGCCTCCTCCTCCTACTACTACTACTACTACTGCTGCTGCTGCTGCTGCTGGTGCTGGTGCTGTAAATGATTATGGTAATGGTGGTAGTAGCAAGAGTAATACTAACAATAATAGTACTACATACTATAATTTACGACGACATCAAAGCGGTCGAAGCTTTGCCAATCGTCGTAGTATGAATGGCAATGGAGGTGGTGATAGTGAAACATTAGTCTTTGGACGAGTGTGCGATCATCATTCTCTTAGTGATGATGATGATAAATGCAATACTAGTCGATTCCTTCTTCCTTGGGAATGCGATACATCATTTTTTGGTATTATTACTGATATTGTCAGTAATGATGAAAGCAATAATGTAGGAAGTAAGAGTGATAAACACAACAACAACAGCAGCAACAACAATAATGATAACAATAATTCAACATTATATTGTAAATATTGTAACAACAACAAGTCGTTTCGTGAATACCGATCATTGAGGAATCATCTACTCTCACTCCATCCTACTTGTGACGAGATGCATTCGTTGTTGGATACTAATGTAACGAAGAAGAAGAAGATGAAAAGGAAGATGGATAACCTGAATAATGATAAAAAGAGAAAGTCGTTATCAAAAAGTGACAATTATGACGAGGAAGATGACAAGTGTCAAGAAATGACGCAACAGCAGCAACAACATGAACCTTTACATCATTGCAATGATACAGTTTTGATTTGTCCTACTACATATACATGTTCACTATGTGATACTGGCAGGATATTTCCGAACAAGGATGCGTTGGTATCACACCAACGTGCTACGCACTTTGGTAAACATAAGGATATTAAACCCGATTGGTATCGTCAGGAGGATGTCCATGAAATACGAAACAATGACAAAGAAGCTGGTTGTAATGACATTGCCAACAAATCACAAGTAAACTGTGAAATGCATTGTTGTCAAATATGCGATCGTCAATTCGTAACGGGGATGGACGAAGTCATTCACGCCTTGGAATTCGTGCCATCATCGTCGGCAATTGCAAAAACGATAATGATGGAATGTAGCGAGAATGTGAACAATGACAATATATCCGTGGTGATACACCCAACGTCACCTGTCATGTACAAATGCGTCTATTGCAGTAAGTCTTTTACTCAAGTCCGAGCTCAACGCCAGCATGAGAATTTTTGTTCCTCTCGACAACAATCAGAGCAATCTACAATAACTTAAACTGTAAAGCAATAGAGTTTTTATATTAAACGTTGCGTGCCGCACTGTAGAACATTCTTTTGGTGAATTGTACCAAGGAAACGCAATCAAAGTTTGCAGTCTACCATAGAATCCACCTGAAACTCTAATGGAAGATAACATCTTTGTCAATATCGAATGCATCAGAGGACAAGATCGAGGTCCGTTTCTGACTATTGACCAGTAGGGGCAATCACATCATCAATCTTGAGTATCATCTTGACTACCTGTGTAGCAAGTTGGATCTGCTCTTGCTTACCAATCAATGTCTCAAACACACCCACATCTTTCATATTGCACGAGTGGTACCCATCCTTCGTCGGGTCCTGCATAATGCCTAATCCGATGAAAGGACACCCCTCCTTCAACTGCCTCGACTTGGCAGCCGCAACTTCTTCAATCGGAGATAAACCCGAATTCTCAGCAAGTGCAAGTGGAATATCATCAAGGGCATCAGCAAATGCACGAATGGCATACTGATCAACACCCGCGACTGTGTCGGCAAACTTACTCACGGCCACAGAGCAAGCAATTTCAGATGATCCACCACCATACACAACACGATTGTCCTTGATGAGATTACGCACGACACACATGGCATCATGTAAGGACCGTTTGGCCTCGTCGACAATCATCTTATTCCCACCACGAACAAGGATCGTCACGGCATTGGAATTGGCACAGTCTTCAATCACAAGCATGCGCTCACGTGTATTCCCGAATGTTACCTCCCGCACTAGTCCAGCCTTACCAAGCTTGTCGGCACTAAGTTCGGAGAAACGAGGGACGATGCGTCCACCAGTTGCAATAGCAATGTGTTCAATTTCTACTCCCCCCACCCATCGGACGGCGGGTAGATCATTCTGTAAAAGTAGATGATTAGCCTCATCATCAAATCCCCATTGACAAATGACCAAGTTGGCACCACAATCCTTCACCTGTTGGACCATCTCCTTGAAGTAGTCCTGCTCTTGTTGATACAATTTGTCGTATGCCTCCTTGGTATTGATATCTAACTTATGCTTCGTCTTGGGCTTGGGGGGTTCGAATGGACAAGTTAGGATACACATTTTGGCATCCTTAATCGTTTTACTCATTTGCGGATGTGAAATGTCCTTGTCAATGACAATCCCATTCACAAGTTCGGTATCCTCAAGCGATCCCCCCGGCTTGCCCTCCATACGTATCATATCAAAGTTCACATCCTTACGATCGAGGTCGGCCACGCCCAGTACCGCGTTTACTGCAATCTCGGCCATTTTGCGTTTATCAACATTGATAATCTTCGAACTTAACGTCGTCATTGCCGTGGCAACTAATGGTTCAACATTGTCCTTTGAGAATATAACACGATCGGCAATGGCATTCAACTGTTCAATAGCAACATCTGCTGCCTTTTCATACCCCTCGGCAATCCGGACAGGATGTATCCCCCTAACAAGGAGCTTTTCCGCCTGTTCGAGTAACGACCCTGCCAGTACGACGACGCCGGTCGTACCATCACCAATTTCATCATCCTGAGATGAGGATAATTCGACCATGAGCTTTGCTACCTCATGATCAACATTCATACGTTCGAGGATGGTCGCACCGTCATTTGTAATGGTAACATCACCATCGGGAGAAATGAGTATTTTATCCATCCCCTTAGGACCCAACGAAGAGCGTAAGATTTTCGATATCGACGTTGCGGCTAGGATATTGGACCGTACAGCCTCTAACCCCTTAACACGTGCCTTGGCCTGCTGCTCTTTCAAAATAATGAATGGCCGACCGTATTCATCTAGAACAATGAAGCAGAAACAAAAAATGAATGAGGTGAGGATGGTAACGATGTGATGAGAAATGACGCTGAATTCATTCGTCGCCACTCGCTTAAAGATCTCACAGGTCACTATCTGAGCTTACCATATACCATCGACATGATTGCTATGCGATATTGCTGTTGGAGATAAGGAATGAAGAGTCAAGGTCAGGAGTTTGGCTTCCCGCCCACACTTTTGATGCACGGCCAAGACTCGAAACGCTGCCGCTCCTATCTACATAGATAGCAGGTGACGGACGACTATGTTGAGTACCTCCGAGGCACTCTCGCTCCTACTTGTCGGAGCATTCTGGGGATGTACGAATCCCTACATGCGAAAGGGCTACATCGACACGAAGTCTACCAAGTCCACAACACAAACTGCTGACGACAGTGACACCAATAATTCTCATATACGGTGGAAATCATACATCCTCGCGAAGCTAGTAATACTTGCAAATTACAAAGTCTGGCTCCCATATCTTATCAATCAACTAGGGTCAATACTATATTACAAAACATTGGCATCGTCGAATCTTACATTATCGGTACCAATATGTAATGCCACTGCCATGGTCTTTTCGAGTATTACCAGTGCTATCCTGGGTGAAAAAGTGAATCAGCCAGGAAGGGCGGTTGTAGGCGTGATTTTGGTGCTTTCGGGAGTAGCAGTTTGTATGATGTACTCTAATGAAAGCGAACAGATGATGATGATGATGGGGAATGAGATTGATCCTGAGAATCAAAAGCAACATGGCGAGCTTTGAGACAATGAGATTCAACCATAATTATCTGTTATGTGTCGAGATAAGGATTTTGGCATGAAGAAATCTTGAGATTTTCTACATTGGCTACATATAATGACAAGAAATACTATGAGCACTTAAGCTTTCCATACAATACAAGGTTAGCAATTATTACTCTGATATCTACTTAATTATGTCTTTATCCTGTGGCATTGTGGCTATTCATGTAGAATAAACCCTATTATTCTATTTATGTAGTACACTTACTTCCTAACGTAACGGACCGCAGTCCAACTCCACAAGATGACGGTGGCGACTAGTGGTCTAACCCAAGCGGCTCGTGCCGTTTCTAGATCGGTGTCAAATAGAGCGTTCTCTGCCTTGACGGCATTAGAACAATTTCCCGGGTAAGTACTTTTTATAGTGGTCATTGGTGAAGAATGAATTCCCTCATCGGTGTGTTGTCTAACGCACTCTCCCTCTTCGCCGATTAACACCTTAATAATTAACAGTGTCCCCACGACATCATCAACTCCGAGGAAGGCCAGCGTCGCATCAGTGACAACCCTCCCCTATGGACTTACCATCGTTACTGAAACTGCCTCTCTAACGTCCACCGTCGCGCTTACCTACCCACAAGCCGGTTCGTCGAACGAGGGACCCGCAGAGGCCGGTGCGGCCCTTGCTAATCGATACCTAGCATTCAAATCCGGCAGCGGTTTATCATCTGCTCTCATTATACGTAATCTTGAGGATGTCGGTGCCACTCTCTTCGCAGGTGCGGGTCGAGGGGGCGCAACTGTGGGTTTTACCGCGGCGAGGGAGAGTGCTGCCTTCGTAGCACCGTTGTTGTCGACTATTTGCTCATTCGAGAAGTGGGATGTGAAGGAGGCGCAATCATTGGCGGATACCGAGGCAGGGAAGGTGAATCCAGAGGTGAGACACTGATTGGCAACGTGTTTGTGGTGCTAATGGAGCTGAAATGACAATTACATTCCATATCATTGCTAATTCGTTTTGTTATTCCGTGTTTATTTTCACTCCCAAGATGTTCCTTATTGATCAAATCTTCGCCGCTGCCTACGGTGCCCAATCTTCCTTAGGACGATCGTACTACACGTCCGGTGCCAGTGGACCGTCCATCCAGTCCTTTCGTGAACGAACCTACACCCTCAACGGCGCCGTCCTTGCCGCCACTGGCATTGCCGATCACGAGGCATTCGTGCGCATGGTTGAGGAGGAGTTTCCTGCACCCGTCCCCGGATCACAGCCCGCACCGGTAATGACTTCGCAGTACATTGGTGGTGAGGCTCGTATTTCAGATGGATCTGGATATACTCATGTGGGGTTGGCGTTTGAGGGACCAACGTCTGCACGGGTAATGAATGTGTTGAAGCATTGTCTTGGAGCCACGGCGTTCGCTGCACCTGGCATAATTGGTGTTTATAGTGGAAATTTGGACGAATTGTCGAAAGCAATTACAACAGCTCCGTCGACGGATGTTATCGCGAAGGCAAAGGCAGCTGCCAAGGCCGAAGCTATCAGAGCATTGGATCTTGGGAGTAAGAGCTTGGCTTATGCTATGACTGATTCTATCTTGAATTCGTGTGGCTTCAGTGAGAAGGCTCTTGCAGAATCATATGATGCAGTATCAGTCGATCAGGTGAGCACGGCCTATTCAGCCATGTTGAAGAGTAAACTTTCTCTCGCGGCAGTGGGCAATATCTCGAATGTTCCTTATCATGCTACAATTGCGTCAAGGTTCAATTGAGGGGCAAAATTTTGTGATTGACATGTGTGTGCATAAGTTGATCAATAGAGTGTGTGATTTGATCCACATGTGCTTGACGGATCAACAAAACATGGCAATGTTAGGGTGCATCACTGAGATGACTACAATGATAATTTGTAATTCTTAGAGTAGTGATGATTAACAAAACAATTGGAGAATATTGATGTTACATGGTGTACTCTTTAGTTCTGCATTTACTACTTGTAATTACTTCTCACATTTGATCGCCTCTCTCACATCGTCAAAGCTTCTTTTGTCTAATAAACATGCGATGTTCTCCATTCACTGTGATATCATCATCAGGGCAATCACACTGGAGCAGCAGCTCAAAAGGCTACAAATATCCAATGCAATCCAGATCGATGCTATCGAACAATGCCTTGGCCCACAGTTTTGCATTTGCTACTTGTAATTACTTCTCTCATTTGATCGCCTTTCTAATGTACTCACCATACCAGTAAGGAGAAACTCTGCATATTTTCGATGAATATCAAAGCTTTTCTTTAATAACAATCCTTGAATTCTTTTTTCAGCAAAGTCAATACAGTTACCATGATATACCTTCTTCAATGCAGGATCGAACGCTAACATTGTACAACCACGAAAATTCAACCGTTCAATTTGATAAGAGCAGATAAGTTCCAACGGTGCTTTCATTGTTACTTTCCATTGTAAATATTGGTCGTTCATACTAAATACTGGGGGGAGTGTGGATGCGCCGTCTGGATATAATGAGAATAACGAATTCAAAGAGGATAGTATCATCCTTTCGGCCATAAAGTTTGTAGATCCAAAGAATGCATGCCCTAATTCATCAGATGGAGATGAATTCTCTGATAAATATTGGCTACATTCATCACTAACTCGTCTTGCAAAAAGATCTACATACGGTTCATCTATGAATTGTCGTTTTCTACGCCGCATATCTTGACTAGTTGGTAATGTTCCACAATTATCGGTAGCACCATAATCATTGAGCACTGCCCACTCACGCAGACCATCGGCGGTGAATCCTCCTGGCAGTATTGCCTTGGACCATAGATTTGACGTTTCTTCGGCCGGCTTAGATAACGACGACGAAGGACGAATCAGTTTTCTACTACCACTGCACCCAAGCCTCCACATCTAGATAGTCTTCGCTCGACAATAGATGGGGATGGTGGAATCCGCTGGTGCTATTTTTTATTCCATATCAAATATCAAGAGCACCAAGGAGTACCATTTGCCCCGCCAAAAAAGGCTGGTCTCCCATGTGTATGTGCGTTCCCCCGCAGGTCGCAGGTCGGCTTGGCACATACAATATCATTCATTCGTTAGGTCCGCCACATCCTGGTCGCGCATCCCCACCATTATGTTGATGAGTATCAGCCGCCGTCGTTCGCTACAGAACGTCATCGTCATCGTGTTGTATCTCCTTCCATGTTTGCTTTATTATTCGTCCGACGCGGCTATTATTGCTGTCATTGCTACTACTCCCGACGACAATGATGAATTCTTCACCCGATATGACCGCGAAGCCTACCTCGCCGCAGCCTCATCTACGAACACCAATCGAGACGCATCCAAAAATTCTACACGTCGTCGTTCGTACGCCACCACCAATACTCATACAAAGAAGGCGTCGTCGTCGTCGTCATCGTCATTGTTCAATGACAAGTGCACGACGTACCTAGCCCCCTCCTCCATCCCCAACAGTGGACTGGGGATGTATACCACCATCCCGTACGCACGCGGTGACTTATTCCATATACCCGAAATCGGCATCATGATCCAAGATCGCGACAGCGACTATAGCGAAAGGTTACTCAGCTCGTACCCCTGGCAATCGCAACTGTTGAATTTCGGAAGACACGAGATCGGGTACGGCGAATCGATGATCCCGGGATTGGGGATGTTGGCGAATAGTCATTTGGGTTTATGGAATATGAAACATTATTCGGATTACGAGATACAGCGCAATCGCGATGGTACGGATTCGCATTACGATACGTCGAGCTTTGCATCGACGTTAATCGACGATCCCGGCCGAGGTGCATATACGCATCATAGTAATGTGCAATTCGTGGCCGAGAAAGAAATTGTTGCCGGGAGTGAATTATTTGTCAATTATGGCGATGAATGGTTCGTGGCACGTGAAACGAGTTTGGGGATTATACCCGGAGATGATCATTTCGTTTTGGCAGATGATTTATTACGTACATTTGCCGTGGAACATACGACCGAGACAATGACAACATTGACCAATGACAACATTAATGACGTAACGAAGGAGGCATACATTCGATTATTGGATGATGCACTACAGAAAGATAAGCGACTACGAGCGGCATTACCAAATACTGTATCCGAAGTACCGTGGGCAATAGAAATGGGGGGTACTGCACGATATTCTGCCAAAGAATCAATACAATCAACTACCTGGCTTGAAGAGCATGGAGCATGTATTGATAATATTATCGTGGGTACATCCACTATACCACAGGCAGGCCGGGGTGCATTCGCTACACGATATATACCCAAGGATAGTCGTATAACAGCAAGTCCGGTCATTACTATTAGTCGGGAAGAATTATATCTTTGGGAACAAGTACGTAAGACTAAGGATGAAATTGATATTACGAATGAGTTAGATGTGGCACTTGAAAATTCAGGACATCAACTATTACTCAACTATTGCTTCGGGCATGTCAATTCATCATTATTATTTTATCCATATTCACCCAATGTAAACTTTATCAACCATGGTAGTAGTAGTGCCAGCAGTAGTGGTGGAGGCACTGGTAGTAGTAATGCATATATACGCTGGTCAGATCATCCCTACCACAAGTCCGATTGGCTCAATTCGACAATGGATGAAATGAAAAGTCGAAAGTATACAGGATTGATGTTCGATATAGTTGCCAATCGTGATATAGCACAAGGAGAAGAGATATTACTTGACTATGGTACAGATTGGATAGAAAGCTGGGCTAGTCATGTACAGGAATGTGATAGTATGACTTCATCATCTGATAATAGTGGAGTAGAAGTTGACGGCAGTAATTTGAAGTTTGCAATCGGCACAGTTGTATCGAAGATGTTCACCATTGGAGACACGGGTACTCACCGTTCCTTCTCGGGTGTGGTTACGAGATATGATCTAAAAACACAAATGTACACGGTAAAATATGAAGATGATGAATATGAGGAGTTGAATGAGATGGAAATAGCAGACATTGTTGATGAACAACGACGATCATCTCCCATGTTAAACAAACTTGGCCTACCAACCATCTCTGACTATAATATAGTCGAGGACTATCCAACTGTACTAACTGTGGAGGAGCAATTGGACGAACCATATCCCTCACATATAATGACCGTATGTCAATTTTTACCA
>Ga0247831_1000761_pt1 | contig 69081 bp, 69 predicted proteins | sample LaCruzMarch2015__9_FD_192406 | JGI IMG/M metagenome (GOLD analysis project Ga0247831, IMG submission 192406) | Freshwater microbial communities from meromictic Lake La Cruz, Castile-La Mancha, Spain - LaCruzMarch2015_1m | ecosystem: Environmental > Aquatic > Freshwater > Lake | place: Spain...
ATTGGGTTTCCCCGCCGAACAGATGCGCGCAGCCCGTCACGTCGAGAAACAAACCGTCCGGCGCATCTACGACGACGACGGGCGTAAAGCGATCGCACCAGGCCGCGACGTCATCCAGCGCGCGCGCGTCGGGCTCGGGTTCGGCTTCCTGCGCCACGAGGCTGGGGCAGATGGCGCGCGCATCCGTCAGCGCGTGGTCTGCCATGATGCGCGCTTTGCGCGCAGCGGAATTGACGGCCGTCAACACATAGGCGCCCCGCACTTTCACATAAAGCGCGAAAGGCTGATCGTCAGGCGGCGTACGTCCCAGCCGCCGCAAACGGTCGATGGAAAGTTGCGACAGCCACAGCGCCATCCAGCGTTCCCTCGGCGGCGCGGGCAGGTTTTTTTCCTTCGCGGAAATCGTGCTCATGGGAATTCCATTCGACGCGCCAGGAAAGGCCCGCAGGCCCGGCGCGGTTCTTGTCCAATTCAACTGAAAAAGCCGGCGCGCCCATTTCGCGGCCCACGCCTTGGCTGGGCGCCGCGCCGATGCGCCAGCGGCTGAAGGCGGCGCTGGGGACCAGCGGGTCGAGGCGCAACAATAGGCAGTGCGCGCCGCTTTCCTCCGCCCGCAGCAATAGGCGGCGCGAGGCGGAGAGGCCTAAACTTTTTCGGCTTGGCGCGATCATCGTGAGCGCCTTGGCGCAGGGCAAAGAGAGCGCCTGCTCCGTTGCCCAGAGCGTTTCGCCGGGCGATTGGGTCTTCACCAGGATCAGGCGAGAAAGGTCCACGCCGAACTGGCTGAGCCCATCGGCGCAGGGCGCGCCGAGTTCCGCGAAAGCGTGCGCCGGCCCGATCCAGAACAATAAGCCATCGTGCGCTTGCGCGCGCAGGGCCCCGAGGGAAAATCCCAAAGCCGCGTAAGCATCGCCGGACGAAGCGGGCGCGGCCTCCACCAAAGGCTTTTGAAAGGCGGCCTTCCGGGCCTGCTCAAACCCGCCGAACCAGTCCGCAGCCTCACGCGCAGGCGGCTGAAACGTCCGTGCATGGCGGGCGTCCAAAGCGGCGAGGCAGGATTGCCTTGAGGCGGTTGGGGCGAGCATAAAGCCATATAGAACAAAAAGAGAACATAAAGCAAGTCCTCTCCTGCATTAAGCCCGCTCGACCGTCTCGAAAGACAAACGCCCGCAAAAAAGACGCCGAGGCTGCGGCGTCCTTAATCCTTAGGCTGTAACCTTGGCCATGGGCAGCGGGTCCTTCATGCGTTCGTAAATCGCCATCGTATTGCCGCCTAGAAACAGATCACGCTGGCGCGCGCTGATCTTGGAGAACAGATCTGAATAATGACCGCGCGGATCGGTGAAGCCTTCGAAGTGCGGGAAGTCCGACGAGAACACCAGCATGTCTTCAGGCAGATCGCCCATGATGCGATCCAGCGGACTGTCATTGCCCCCGGCCAATGGCGTCGCGCGCACATTGCGCTTCAGATATTCGCTCGGCTTTAAGGGAAGCTTCCAGCCGCCAAGGAACAATTGCGCGGTCGGACTGATCCGGTCATCGATATCGTTCACAAAGAACGGCAGCCAGCCGACGCCAAGCTCGGCGACCATCACCGTCAAATTGGGGTGGCGTTCGAACACGCCCGCATAAACCATTGCGTTTAACAACAGCATCGGCGTGACGTGGCGGAAGCTGGAGCCGAACTGACGCAACAAAGTTGGATCGGCCGCCATGTTCGACCAACCCGGATCGTAGCTCATGCGCTCAAAGCCGGTGTGCAGCATAGCGACCATCCCGTTGTCTGTGACGGCCTGCCAGAATTTGTCCCAGGAAGGGTGCGCGGGCGAAACGCCGTCAATTGGCGACCCAGGGATCAATACGATGCGGCTGCCGCGTTTGCGCATCCGCGCCAATTCCAAAATGGCCCAATCAAGATTGGTGTAATCAAGCACCGTCACCGGCCAGAGGCGTCCATCGCCTTCGCTACAGGTGTCGGCGAGCCAGTCATTGCCCGCGCGCGCGATCTCCTGGCGAAACGCCAGATCGTCGCTGAATTGCATATAGCCGACAGAGGAGATGCAAATGACGTTCTGATAATCGATGCGTTGCGCATCCATCCATTTCAGCCGGGCTTTGGCGTTGGCGACCTCCATCTGGTTCTTGCCTTCGAATTCCGAACGGCGGTCTTTCTCGCCGGCTTTCTCCTTGGCGAATAAGGTGAGGAGGCCTGGGGGCGTAAGGTCTTCAGGCGCAGGGCGCAAATGCGCAGGCATGGACGCGATCAGATTGCCGCAAATGGTTTTGATCGCCAATTCGCCAGCATCCAGCCGCGGTAGACGCTTGGCGAGGTCAGGACGTTTGGCAAGCCAGTCATCACCCGGCTCGAAATGCGCATCGACGTCAATGGTTATGCTCATGGTGCTGTCTCCCATACCAGCGGCTCCCATTCTCGCCGGCTTGAGCCGGAGCGGGAGGCCGCCAAGCGCTGTTCTGAACGCGCAAATGTTTTACCTGTCATTCCACACTGTTGTTTCGGATCGTTATGGTGCAGTGCAAAACGGCAAATCTTGGCGCAGCCTAGCCGCAAGTAAGCGCTTGCTCAATGACGACGCCAGAGAGAGGATGACTCCAAACAACAATGTCCGTGAGGAGGCCATATGGCCGAAAATCCAATTTTGGAGGCGCTCACCAGCGTCCCAGTGCCTGAAGGCGCGACGCTGCCGAAGGGCCTTATCTCCGCGGACTCGCATGTCACCGAGCCGCCACATTGCTACACAAAATACATAGATCCAAAATTTCGGGATCGCGCCCCGCGCGTCGCCGAAGGCGATGACGGCGGCGACGGCTTCGTTGTCGAGGGTATGCCGGGCTCCATTCCGATGGGCATCGTCGCCGCCGCCGGCAAGGATCCGCGCCATATCAAAAAAGGTGAAACGAAATTCGCCGATCTGCATCGCGGCGGTTGGGACGGCGCCGCGCGTGCGGCGGAGCAGGATATCGACGGCATCGCCGCCGAAGTGATTTATCCGTCTGTCGGCATGGTGATCTGCAACCACCCGGACGCGGATTTCAAGAACGCCTGTATGTGGGCCTATAATCGTTGGTTATCGGAGGAATTTGTCGCCGCTGATCCGGAGCGTTTGATCGGTATGGGCCAGACGGCGGTCCGCTCCGTCCATGAGGCGATCAGCGACTTTCGCAAGTTCAAAGCACTGGGCTTTAAGGGCGTCATGATGCCCGGAAATCCAGCCACGGAAGAAGATTACGACTCACCGATCTTCGATCCGCTCTGGGAGGCGGCCGTCGATCTCAATTTTCCTTTGAGCTTTCACATCCTCACCAGCCGCTCCGATGGCGCGAACAGCGTCGGCAGTGCGGGTGAGCGCCGTTCGGCGCATCGTGGTCCGCCGCAAAACGCCTCGCAGGCTTTGGTGAAATCGATCCAGGACATTATCGGCGTTTTCGTTTGGGGCCGTGTGTTCGAACGCCATCCGAAGCTGAAGCTCGTGTGCGTCGAGGCGGACGCCGGCTGGTTGCCGCATTTTGCCTATCGCATGGATCACAGCTATAAGCGGCACCGCTTCTGGATGAAGTTCGGCGACATGCAAAAAACGCCCAGCGAGTACATTTTCGAGAATGTCTATCTGACGTTTCAGGATGATTGGACCGCTTTTAAGATGGTCGACATGGTCAATCCCAACCGCTTGATGTGGGCCAACGACTTTCCGCATTCCGACAGCACATGGCCTTGGAGCCGCGATCTTTTGCTGCGCCAGACGGCGTCGCTGAAGGAAGACGTGAAGCGTCGCATCCTGCGGGACAACGCCGCCGAACTTTATGGAGTGACGGTATGAGCACGACCTATGATCTGATCATCCGCAACGGCACGATCGTGGACGGAACCGGCGGCGAGCCCTTTAAAGGCGATGTCGGCGTCGTCGACGGCAAGATCGCCGCGCTCGGAGCCGTGCACGGCGCGGGCGCGCAAGAAATCGATGCGTCCGGCAAAATCGTTACGCCTGGCTTCGTCGACATCCACACCCACTATGATGGTCAAGCCACCTGGGACTATCGCATGTCCCCATCGTCATCGCACGGCGTCACGACGGCCCTGATGGGCAATTGCGGCATCGGCTTTGCCCCGTGCCGCGCGACCGATCGCGAGCGCTTGATCCACCTGATGGAAGGCGTGGAAGATCTGCCCGAGCCGGTGCTCACCGCCGGCCTGCCATGGGCGTGGGAATCCTTTCCCGATTATCTCGACTTCCTCGACGCACGGCAATTCGACATCGATATCGCCACGCAGGTGCCGCACGCGGCGCTGCGGGTTTATGCAATGGGAGAGCGCGCCGTAAAACGCGAGCCCGCCACAGAGGGTGATCGCACGCTGATGGCCAAACTCGCGCGCGAAGCCGTGGAGGCGGGTGCGCTCGGATTCGCGACCTCGCGCACCATTAATCACCGCTCGTCCGACGGCACGCACATCCCGACGCTCGATGCGGCGGAGGAGGAATTGCGGGCCATCGCCGATGCGTTGGGCGACGCCGGGCAAGGCGTTCTACAAATCGTATCCGACCTGAACGATATTGATGGCGAACTGGCGATGATGCGGCGCTTGGCCCAGCATTCTCATCGCCCGCTCTCGATCGGACTGATGCAATGGCATCACGAGCCATTGAAATACCGCAAGGTGCTGAGCTGGTTGGAAGCCTGCAATGCAGACGGCGTGAAAGTGCGCGGTCAGGTCTGCGGCCGTCCAGTCGGTATGCTTGTGGGCTTTGAAATGGGCATTAATCCGTTCTCGTTCACGCCGACCTTCAAGAGCCTCGGCGCTCTCCCGATTGAGGAGCGCCGCAAGAAACTGCATGATCCGCAAATCCGCGCCGCAATCATTTGCGAAACGCCGGATCCGGCCGCCCACGTGGCCGCGGGCTATGTACGCACCTTTGGCATCATGTACGAACTTGGCGCTAAGCCTGATTATGAGCCCGACAAAGACGATACGATGGCGCTGCGGGCGGCGAAAAACGGCACGACGCCGGAAGCCGAGGCCTATGATGCGATGCTGAAGCAAAATGGGCAGGGCGTGCTCATGATGCCAGCAGTGAATTTCGCCGATGGCACGTTGGAGCCGGCGCGTGAAATGCTGCAGCACCCGGACACGCTTTACGCGCTGGGCGACGGCGGGGCACATCTTGGCTTTCTCTGCGACGCAAGTTTGCCGACCTATATGTTGCAATATTGGTCACGCGACCGCGTCAAAGGTCCACGCATTGGCTTGCCGGAAGTGGTTCACCGTCTGACGGCGCGGAACGCTGACGCAATTGGCCTGCACGATCGCGGCGCGTTGAAGGTCGGAACGAAGGCCGACATCAATGTGATTGATCTAGCGCGGGTCGCCCTGCATGCGCCGCATGTCGTTTACGATTTGCCGGCCGGCGGACGCCGCGTAACGCAAGACGCGGACGGTTATGACGCAACGATCGTCTCGGGCGTCATCATTCAACGCAATGGGAAAGACACTGGCGCACGGCCCGGCCGTCTGGTGCGCGGCGCGCGCGACGCCATTGCTGTATAGAAAGGATTCCTGAACGCGGGCGCCGCTGAACTGAAAAAATTTAACCGACGGTTCAAATCTCTAGTCTGCGTCTCGTAAATGCTTGAGGAAGAAAGCCGCCATCTCCTGTAGTGCGTCGCGCGCTTCGGGCAGATGCACATTGTACCAATGCGCATGCGGCATGGCTTCGAACACGTGTAGGTCGGCATCCACGCCCACGCGGCGCAAGGCGCGGTGCATTAACGCGGTGCTGCTCAGCAGCGCATCCCGTGTACCGGTCATCATCAAAGTGGGCGGGAATTTTCTGAGATCACTGAAGATTGGCGACACGCCCGGATCCTTCGGATCTGCGCCGCCGATATAAGCGCGAATTTCACTCACGTCGTGCGTGGTGGGGAGGATGAGATCGCCATAAAAACCGGTGAGCGAAAAAATCTGCGCCGCGTCGCCAAGATCGGAGAGATCGCCGCCCGCCGTAAAGATGCCGGCGCAGGCGGGTGTGGGCAGGGCTTCGCGTTGTAGCCGCACCAATGTTTGCCCGGTGAGGAAGCCGCCTGCGGAGGCGCCGTATATGCCCAATTGTTCAGGCTTATGATATTCCAGCATCGCCTTATACACAGCGAGCGCAACGTCCACGGCGGCTGGATAAGGATGTTCGGGGGCAAGGCGATAATCGACGGCCACAACCGACACCTGCGCCAGATGCGCGATGGGAATCGCCTCAACAAGTGAGCCCGAACCCATGACAAAGCCGCCGCCATGCAGGTTCATGAGCGCCTTGCCCTGGTTTTCCGGCGGCGTCTCCAACGGGCGCACGAGGTGGCATCGCACGCCGGCGATCTCAACCTCTTCGATATTCACGGGATAGACCTGACGGGTCGGCTCGGTCATCGCTTGCATATGCGCGTCGGCGAAGGGGCGCATCACCCACATCGGGATCGGCCCCTCCGGCAAGGGCGTATCGCCCCAAGGTGAAGTGGCGAGGAATTGCTGCGCTTGCGGACTAACAGTTTTAGGCACTGGGACCTTGTGGGCGCCGAGTGAGACTGTTCCATCCTTATCGATTTGGTGCGCCATTGCGAAGCTTTCCCGATTTTCTCAGCACTATAAATTGAGCAAACGCTTAATTAGGGGCTTAAGGCCGGTCAAGCCGCGGCGATCGTACTCTCCTGGGAAAGGCGGCGCGCCCGGCAGGGGCGGACGTATTAGGAGGTTTTTTGAGAGCCGGCGGCCAAGGCGGGCTCGACAGCGCTTTCATCCATGCGGCCCCAAGAGACGGTCCGCAAGGCTCGCTCATGTATGTAATAGAGCACGATTTTGGTGATCACCTCGATCGACGCGATCGATGCGGCGTGCTGTGCGCTGCCTGTAATGAGAAAGCTCAAGATGAAAGTGTCGATGCTGCCGACCGCCCGCCAAGAGATCGACTTGACCAAGGATCGAATGCGCGAGTTCGGCGCAATGGTGACCGCGCGCCAAATGCGCTCATGCACGTAATAGAGAATAATCTTGGTGAGAGTCTCAAGCGAGGCGATGGCGCCGGCGGCGCCGACATGGCCCGTAATGAACCAACTCAGCAAAAACGTGTCGAGCGTCCCAATGGCGCGCCAGGTGAAGGCTTTGGCGATCGCGCGCGCATGCCCGTCGGGGCGGTCGACAATGACCCGCTTAATGTCCAAGCTCACGAGGATGGCCTCACCTAAATCCGCAATAATGCGCGCGCGCGGGTCCCGGTCGCGCCAGAGCGCGGCCTATATGCATCCTTTAGAGAAACTCGACAATCTCGGGCGAGTATTCGTGGTTAGGGCCGAAGATCGGCCCCGGCGGCGACGGTCTCCATGTCAAAGGCGTGCGCCAGCATCAAAATACCGGTCCAGTCATATTGATTGAGATTCGCCTCTTGATCTTCCTGTGCAATTTTAAAGGCCTCAAGACGCATAGCGCGGAATAACGCATGAAGACGCGCCCGGCCGAGCGAGCTGACCCGCACCATGTCGGACACATAGGCGGCGTCTGGCGCGCTGAAATCCACCGCCAAAAAGAAGTGACGCACCGTGGATTCAAACGCTTTAGACAGCGGTCCAGCAGGTCTCCAGGCCACATTGCGCGTGGTGAGCGGGCGAATACGCTGGCCTGGCTCATATTCGATCAGCCCGATGCGATGGAGCGTTTGCAAATAACCGTCGACGCGGGCGCGCGGCAGTTTGAAGTCGCGCTGGAAGGTTTCCGGGTCGGCGCCGTTCAGGAGAGAGAAAAATAGAAAACTGAGCGCCCGATCTGCGGCGAGGGCGCGCTCTTGGGAAAATGTGAACTGAGCTTGCCGCGAGTCCGGCAGGCCGCCCACCAGATCGCGCATGTCCAATCCAGCGGCGCGGCAAAGCTGATCTAGTTTGTCCAGCATCAGACCCTTGCCATGCAGCCAACGGCGCATGGTCGGTTCGGCGACGCCCATGCGGGCCGCCAAGTCTTTGGCTGTAATCCGCTTGCGGCGCAATTCGTTGCGCAATTCGCAAAGTAGGACCTCCACCGATCCAGATTGCATGTCACCACCCAAACGATCATCAAATTAGCGGTAACATATCACTATATGATCGCTAAGTGCTCAACAGGATTGAGGGACTAGGCGGCGCACCCGTACAAACAAACCAACAAAAACACCTTCTATCGGGAGAGCTTATGGCGACGAGCGCAGAATACGGCATGGGCGAATTCGCCTTTCCACGCGGCTGGTTCATGGTCGCCCGCATCGCCGATATCGGCGATCAACCAGCGCCGATCAGGATGCTGGGCCGGGACATGGTCATCTATAAGGGCGAATCTGGCCGTATCGCGGTCATGGACGCCTATTGCCCGCACATGCGCGCCCACCTCGCAGCGCCGCAATCATCAGGCCTCGCGCGCAACAGGATCGAGGGCGATTCCATTCGCTGCCCTTATCATTGGTGGCGCTTTGGCCCGGACGGGAAGTGCGACAACATTCCTTATCTCGACGCCCAGCCGCCGGAAGCCGCAAAAGTGCGCGCTTATCCCGTCGAACAGCGTTTCGGCTGCGTCTTCGTCTGGCATGATCCAGAAGGCATGGAGCCCGATTACCCAATGCCGGATCTGGCCGAATGGCATGATCCATCCTGGGTGCAATGCGATTTCGACGATCTGGGCGTCATCAATGTCCATCCGCAGGAGATCGTGGACAACATGGTCGACGCGCGTCATTTCGGCCCGATCCACGGACAGAAAATCGCCTATTTCGAAAACGTTTTTGAAGATCATGTCAGCCGCCAGCTGTCTGGCGGTGGGCATGAAACAATGACGACGGACGACGGTATTCTGGATGTCGACGCGTGGTACACCGGGCCGGGCGTTCTTTTGGCGCGCTATGTCAGCGACACAGAGGCGGTGCAGCTGATCATCCATACGCCGAAGGAAGACGGCCAGACCCAGCTTTGGCATGGCCTCATCACGCGCGGCAAATCATCGCCGGCCTCAGATGAGGATCGGGCGATCAATCTCGCCTATCACGATGTCGGCTTGGCGGCGTTCTCGCAGGATTTTGCGATCTGGCGGACAAAAGACGCGGCGACGCAGATTTTGCGCCTCCCCACCGACGGGCCGTTTCAGCGTTTGCGCACTTGGTATAAGCAATTCTACAATCCGCGCGCAAAGGCGAAAGAGTTTCAAAACCAGGTCAATGGCCGTCACGGCACGCGCGGCATTCCCCAGAGTATGGCGGAAAAGCACGCCGCGGAATAAGCTGTTCAAAACAAGAATTGGGAGGCAGTTTTAAGCATGGCGAACATTTTTCCAGACGGCGCAGCGATCATATTCGGCGCCAGCGGCGGCATCGGTAAGGGCGTCGCCCTCGAATTTGCGAAAGAGGGCGCAAATGTCGCCGTCTGCTATCGCTCGAAAAAGGATATCGCGGAACAAGTCGCCGACGACATCCGCAAGCTGGGCGTGAAGGCCTCGACACATGCGGTTGACGTTCGTGATCCCGCGCAAGTCCAAGCCGCCGTCGACGGCGCGGTGAAAGAGCATGGCCGCGTGCATTCGATGGTGTGGAGCGCAGGTCCCATCGTGCCGCAGATCATGATCGCCGAAACCACGATCGAGAACTACAAGAACGCGGTGGAAATCGAAGTGTACGGTTTCTTCAACGCCGTTCAGGCCTTGCTGCCGCATATGCGGGCAAAGGGCGGCGGCTCATTCGTGCATCTTGGCTCCGCTGGTCACGATTGGTGGCCGGCGAAAGACGGTCTGTCCGTTGCGCCGAAGGCCGCGAACGAAGCCTGGATCAAGGGCATCGCCAAGGAAGAGGGTCCGAATGAAATTCGCGCCAACTCGATCCTGGTTGGCGTTATCGACGCCGGTCAGTTCAAGATCGGTCAGGAAGCCGGCTATTTCGACGCCGCCTGGGAAGCCGCTGTGAAATCCATGCTGCCGCTGAAGCGCTGGGGCCTCGCCGAGGACATCGGTCAGGCGGCGGTGTTCTTCACCTCCAAGCGCGGCAATTACATCACCGGCCAGACGATCTCGGTCGGCGGCGGTTTCGGGGTCTAAGGATATGGCTGGCCCCTCGCTGAGCCCGCGCAAGATGACTGTCGAGGAGATGCTCGACAAATTCGCGCTTGAAGAACTTGTCATCACCTACAGCCACGGCATCGACCGCCAAGATCTGAACCTGGTGCGCTCTCTTTATTGGGACGACGCCATAGATGATCATGGTCCGATGTTTTACGGCAATCCCGATGAATACATCGCCTGGCTCCCGTCCATGCTGAAGAACTGGGACGCCACCGCGCACGTCATCCACAACACGCTCCTTTTAGTGGACGGAAACGTCGCCGAAGGGGAGGTCTGGATGACCGCCTATCACCGGACTGCCGATCTGAAGCGGGAGATCATCGCGCATGGTCGCTATATCGATCAGTATCAAAAGCGCGATGGAATCTGGAAGTTCTTCCGCCGCTCGCTGGCGCTGGACTGGATGGACGATCACGAAATTCCAGCCAAACTGGATGGCGGCATCGATGACGGGGTCAATTTGGGCCGCTCATCGGCGGAGGATCCAACCTATAAGCGTTTGCCGCTTTTCAGGCAGCAGCGCCAAAGCTAGCGCCCACGGCGCGGGCCAAATACCGAAACACAAAGGCCGCCGGCGCTCGCTGGCGGCCTTTTCGCATTCATGTAAACTCTGAGAATTCCATCGATTCACAAAAGGCGTTCCATTGCTAACCAGTAAAGCCAAGTACGCGCTGCGCGCCATGCTCGATTTGGCCAAACAGGACAAAGCGGGGCCCGTGTTCATCGCCGATATCGCCGAGCGGCAGGATATTCCACGCCGCTTTTTGGAAAACATCTTGTCGGAGTTGCGTCGTGCGCAATTGGTGGTGAGCCATCGCGGTAAAAATGGCGGCTATACACTGGCGCGGCCTGGCAAAGAGATCTCGTTCGCCGAAGTCATTCGCGCAATCGAGGGTCCTTTGGCGCTCGCGCCATGCGCTAGCGTAAAGGCATACCGCAAGTGCGATGATTGTGTCGGCGAAGAGGCATGCGAAATTCGCATATCTCTCATCGAAGCGCGGGAAGCGACCGCCAAAGTGCTTGAACGCCGGAAGCTTATCAATTCAAGACACTAATGTGACAGACGGGCCAATCGCTGACCTATGAGAGGCCCCGGCCACCTTTAGCGTCGCTAAAAGAGCTTTGACTTTAATCTACAGTGACTCTGTCGAGATTATGTGTTTTAAACTCTTTTGTCGCCCGGGGTCGCCCCTCTGGGGAACCAACAATTGCTGAGGGGAAATAATATGGCTTTCAAAAAGGCCCTGATCGCGGGCGCATCGCTCATGGCGCTGACTGGCGAAGTGAACGCACAAGAGGCTTTGAGGACGACAACAAGCGCCCCGGCGCCCGACGCAAGGGACGAGCGCATTTCGGCGCTTGAACAGGCGCTCTCCGACATCCAAGCCCAACTATCAGATTTGAAAGCTGGCGCCGCCGCAGACGTAGCGGAAGTGCGCCGCGTGCAGGCAGAAGCGCCAGTTCTGGATGTGAAGAACGGTCGCCCGACATTCTCGACCGCTGACGGCAAGTTCAAAGTCGCAGTCCGCGGCCTCTTCCAAGCAGATACCGCCTCCTACCTTCAAGATGACCGTACGCCAGACCGCCGCGGCGCCGGCTCCGGTTCCTCCGCCGACAACGTGTTTGCGCGCGATCTCAATTCTGGCGTGAACATTCGCCGCGCGCGCATCGGCCTCGAGGGCACTGTGCTGAAAGATTGGAACTGGGCGCTGACCTACGAGGCAGGCGGTTCTGGAACGGAATCTGCGCAACTACAGCAAGCCTGGATTGAGTATGCGGGCTTCAAGCCTGCGGGCTTGCCGCTCCGTATTCGCGGCGGCGTCTTTTCCGCAACGACAGGCCTAGAAGATGCGACCAACAACACAGACAGCGTGTTCTCAGAGCGCGCTGCGCCTGCGGAACTCGTGCGCGGCTTGGCCGGCGGCGACGGCCGCAATGGAATTGGCGCCTACATCAATGGTGAGCGCTGGAATGCTTCAGCGGCCTGGACCGGGTCTCTCATTCAGAATCCAAACGGTACAGCAGCCGGTGATTTCGACGAACAGAGCGGCTATACCGCGCGCCTCAGCTTCCTTCCAATCAAGTCGCCCGATTACAACTTCCATCTGGGGGTGAATTTCAACGGCGTCATCAATCCGGCTGACACAGTGGCGCCAGGCGCAACCGGTCCGGCGACCGTCCGCTTGCGCGAACGCGGCGAGCTACGGGTCGACGGGGTGCGTTTGGTCGACACCGGAAACCTCGGCGCCGAAAATGTGCATGCGATCGGATACGAGCTGGGCGCGAGCTACAAAAACTTCCTGGTGACCGGCGAATATTTCGACATCAATGTCGACCGCACTGGCGTTCTTTCCGACGCTGAGTTCAGCGGCTGGTATGCGCAGGGCTCCTGGGTTTTGACCGGTGAAAAGCGCGCATGGAATCCTGCTTCCGGCGGCTATGGCGGCGTCAAACCGGAAAAGCCTTTCAAGTTGGGTGAGAGCTGGGGCGCGTGGGAAATTGCGGCGCGTTACTCAACGCTTGATCTGAACTTCAGTGAAGGCGTGACGGGCTTGGCCACACCTGCGGGCGGCGTACGCGGCGGCGAGCAAGAGATAAGCTCGGTCGCGTTAGGGTTCTTCCCGAACAATGTCATTCGCTTCATTCTGGATTACAAGTTTGTGTCGATCGATCGTTTAAACCCGACAACGCTCGCAGCCAGCGGCGTGCCGGTCGGCGCACAAATCGGCCAAGACTACGATGTCGTCTCCCTGCGTTCGCAGGTTGCGTTCTGATCTGGCGTAGAAGGTAGGAAAAATCTCATGACGAAGAATCTATCTCGCCGCGATCTTGCGGCTGGCATTGGCGCCGGATTGGGCGTCGTGGCGCTCGGCGCTGGTGGTGCGGCTCAGGCTGCAGGTACAGTCAATCTTCTGAACGTCAGCTACGATCCGACCCGCGAACTCTATGTTCAGTTCAACAAGCTCTTTGCAGACCATTGGGCAAAGACCAAAGGCGGGCAGCAGGTAAAAATAGCGCAATCGCATGGCGGTTCTGGCAAACAGGCGCGTTCGGTGATTGATGGCCTGCAAGCGGACGTCGTGACGCTCGCACTGGCTGGCGACATTGATGAAATCGCAGCGCGCGGCCTGATCGCCAAGAATTGGCAATCGCGCCTGCCGAACAACTCCGCGCCATATACCTCCACAATCGTCTTCCTGACCCGCAAGGGAAACCCCTGGAAGATCCGTGACTGGGGCGATCTTGTGAAACCCGGCATCCAGGTCATCACACCGAACCCGAAAACTTCGGGCGGGGCCCGCTGGAACTATCTGGCGGCTTGGGCCTGGGCACTGAAGCAACCCGGCGCCAATCCAGAAACTGCAAAGGCATTTCTCAAAAAGCTCTATCTGAACGTGCCAGTACTCGATTCCGGCGCGCGTGCCTCAACGACGACGTTTACCCAAAGACGGATCGGCGACGTGTTTCTTTCATGGGAAAACGAGGCCTATCTGGCGAAAAAGGAATTGGGCGACAATTTTGAGATCGTCTATCCGTCCTTGTCCATCCTGGCTGAACCGTCCGTCGCGGTCGTCGACAAGAACGTCGACAAGAAGAAGACGCGCGCCGTTGCGGAAGCATATTTGAAGTTCTTGTACACAGAAGACATACAAGACCTCATCGCAAAGAACTTCTATCGCCCACGTAACCAAGCTGTCGCCGCGAAATATGCGTCGACGTTCAAGCCCATCGCGCTTGTAACGATCGATAATGACTTTGGCGGTTGGGCAAAAGCCACAAAGACGCATTTTTCGGACGGCGCCACCTTTGACCAAATCTTTAAGCGTTCCTGACGTGAAGGCAGTCGCCACGGCCCATGGGCGAACTGGACCGCGGTTTCGCTTTCGCGAGCCGAGCGCACTGCCAGGTTTCTGGCCGGCGCTCGGCTTCTCCGTTTTCTATCTGAGTGCGATCGTGCTGATCCCGCTCGCAGCGCTGGTGCTGCGCCCCTGGGAGATTGGGCTCTCAGGGGTGTGGGCCGTGTTGAGCGACGAACGCGTTGTCTCAGCGTTGCGCTTGAGTTTTTTCGCCGCGTTCGCAGCGGCGGTGACAAACGTCGTGTTTGGCTTGATCGTCACCTGGACTTTGGTTCGCTACGAGTTTCCGGGCAAACGAATTCTTGACGCGATCGTGGATCTGCCGTTCGCCATGCCGACGGCGGTTGCTGGTATTGCGCTTGCGACAATTTATGCGCCATTTGGCTGGATAGGCGCGTTGTTCGAACCCTTTGGAATCAAACTCGCCTACACGCCGATTGGCGTTTACATTGCATTGGTCTTTGTCGGTTTCCCGTTCATCATTCGCGCGGTGCAGCCTGTGCTGCAGGATCTGGAGCGCGAAGTTGAGGAAGCCGCGGCAACCTTGGGCGCCGGACGACTTCGAACTTTCCGCAAGGTGATCTTTCCTGCGATCGCGCCGTCCTTGCTCACAGGCTTCACTTTAGCGTTTGCGCGTGCGGTCGGCGAGTATGGTTCGGTGATCTTTATCGCAGGCAATCTTCCTTATGTTTCGGAGATCGCGCCGCTGCTGATCGTTCAGAAGCTCGAAGAATATAGCTATGCCGGCGCGGCGGCGATCGGCTTGGCCATGCTTGTCATCTCATTCGTTATCTTACTTGTGTCCAACATTCTGCAAGTGGCCCTGACAAGGAACCAGAAGGCATGAGCCCGCAGCAACATATCGACAATCCTATTCGCGGCGGCCGCAAAAGCGCAGCGGTGTTTATCACCTTGACGCTGGCAATCTTCGTGGTGGTCCTGTTCCTGCCCTTGGTCACGGTCTTCTTTGAAGGGTTGAGGAAGGGCTGGGATCTTTATATCGCCTCACTTACAGAGCCTGACGCAATTGCCGCAATCCAGCTCACGCTGCTCATCACCGCCATTGTCGTGCCGTTGAACACGCTCTTCGGCGTAGCCTCCGCTTGGGCGATCACCAAGTTCGACTTCAAGGGCAAGAGCCTCCTTCTGGCCTTGATCGATCTTCCTTTCTCGATTTCCCCGGTCATCGCAGGCCTTGTGTACGTATTGCTTTTCGGAACGGCGGGTTGGTTCGCCTCCGTGCTGGATCAGACCGGCGTTCAAATCTTGTTCGCCTGGCCTGGAATTGTGTTGGCGACTGTCTTCGTAACATTTCCCTTCGTGGCGCGCGAAATCATCCCATTGATGCAGGCGCAAGGCTCCGACGAGGAAGCGGCGGCGACGACGCTGGGCGCAAATGGCTGGAAAACGTTTTGGGCTGTCACGCTGCCGAATATAAAATGGGCGCTGATGTACGGCGTGCTTCTATGTTCGGCGCGCGCCACCGGTGAGTTTGGAGCCGTTTCCGTGGTGTCGGGCCACATCCGTGGTCAAACCAACACAATGCCGCTCCACATTGAAGTCCTCTATAACGAGTACAATTTCACCGCATCTTTCGCAGTGGCGTCTCTTTTGGCGCTGTTCGCTTTGGTGACCTTGGTGGCGAAGACATTATTGGAGACGCAATTCCATGACGAGCTTGCAGCCCAACGCCATCGCTAATTCAGCTTCGGCGCGGCGCTTCAGCCCGCCGCGGCCAACTTTATTGTCCACGGATGATTTTATGACTGAGTCCAATATCGACGCCGCAGCCGGAGAATCCCAGGCGCTACAAATCCAGGGCATCGAAAAGCAATTCGGCCGGTTTCCCGCTTTGGCGGGCGTGTCGCTTGACGCCCGCGATGGGGAATTCCTAGCGCTGTTGGGACCATCCGGCTCCGGCAAAACCACCTTGTTGCGCGTTCTCGCAGGACTTGAGGTCCCCGATACGGGGTCAGTACGATTCAAGGGTGAAGACTTGTTGGCGACGCCCGTGCGTCAGCGCGGCATCGGCATGGTGTTCCAGCATTACGCGTTGTTCCGGCACATGACGGCCGCGCAGAACATCGCCTTCGGCTTGAAGGCGAAGCCGCGCAAGGACCGCCCCGATGACAAGGAGATCAAGCGCCGCGTCGACGAATTGCTGGCGCTTGTGCAATTGGATGGCCTGGGCGGCCGTTATCCTGCGCAATTGTCAGGCGGCCAAAAGCAGCGCATCGCCTTGGCGCGTGCACTGGCGACGCAGCCGAAATTGTTGCTCCTGGATGAACCCTTCGGCGCGCTCGACGCGAAGGTGCGCCGTGAGCTGCGCCGCTGGTTGCGGATCATCCACGAACAAACCGGCCTCACCACCATCTTCGTGACGCACGATCAAGAAGAGGCTCTCGATCTCGCCGATCGCGTGGCGGTGCTGCGCGCGGGCAAGCTCGACCAGGTAGGGACGCCGGAACAACTCTATCACAAGCCCGCCAACCCTTTCGTCTTCGAGTTCCTCGGCGACACCATCAAGCTGCCGTCGCTGGTGAAGAATGGCGTAGCGGATGTTGCGGGCGCTGCGGTGCTCGCCGCCGATGTGCAGGACGGCCCCAGCGTCGCGTATCTGCGCCCAGACGGCTTTACCGTCGAAGCCGGACAGGGGCCGGGCTTACGCGCCAAAATTCGAAGTGTGTTTCGCGCTGGCCCAGAAGCGCGGCTGGATTGCGCGGTAGAAGGCGCCGAGGATTTCGAAGTCAGCCTCTCCCACGAGGCGCTCGACAAGCTCAGCGTGCAGGACGGCGTTCGATTGGTTCCAAAAACCGCGCGTTTTTGGGCTGCTTAGGCTTAGGCTTCATAGCGTGTGGTCCAAAAAGCGGCGCTGCCTAAACGAATAATCTAGACGCGCGTAGAGCATCCCGCCATTTTGACGCCCATAAAGTGAGTGGGAGAAAACATGAGCGCGTGGGATGAAGAGTGCGACGTTTTGGTCGCAGGGTCTGGCGCGGGCGGCATGGCGGCAGCCTATACGGCGGCCCGTGAAGGCCTAAGGGTCGTGCTGGTCGAAAACACCGATAAATTCGGCGGCACGACGGCCTATTCGGGCGGCGGGATTTACTTCCCAAACAACGCCGCGCTGAAACGGGCGAACGACGACGACACCCCCGAAGACGCCAAGACCTATTTCACCTCTATCGTCGGCGATACCTCGCCGCGCGAATTACAGGAAAAGTACCTGAAAACAGGCCCTGAGCTTATTGATTATCTCGAAAAGGACTCGGACTTCTTTTTCATCATCTATCCTTGGCCAGACTATTATGGCGAGCATCCCAAAAGCCGTCCTGGCGGGCGCCACATAGCGCCAGCGCCGATGCCGCGCGCCGCGATTGGCGAGCTTGATAAAGTTTTACGTCAAACGCTATTCGTCGAGCGCCGCAATCACACACCGCAAGAAGAGCTCATGGGCGGACAATCGCTGATCGGCCGCTTCTTGTTGGCGCTGTCAAAGAAACCGAACGCTGATCTGCGCCTGAACACCGAGCTGACGGAATTGGTGACCGAAAACGGACGCGTCATCGGCGCAGTGGTCAAAACAGAAAAAGGCCCAAAGCGTATCCGCGTGCATGGCGGTGTGATTGCTGCGGCGGGCGGCTTTGAGCGCAACGCCGAACTACGCGAGCGCTTCGGCATTCCCGGCGATGTCGGCGGCGCGATGGGCCCGGAAGGCAATACGGGCATGGCCTTGCTCGCGGGCATCGACGCCGGAGCGGATATCGATCACATGGATCAGGCTTGGTGGTCGCCAGGTCTGATGCATCCTGACGGCACGAAGACATTCACGCTCGGCTTTGATGGCGGCCTTTTCGTCGATTCGGCCGGCATGCGTTTCACCAACGAGAACAAGGCCTATGACCGCGCCGGCCGTGATTTCATTGCGCAGATGAAGAAGGGCATGAAGCTGCCGTTCTGGCTCGTCTATGACAATCGCGACGGCGGCGAGCCCCCGATCCAATATCCCAATGTGCCCTGGGAAGAGCCCGCGAAATATCATGCCGCTGGCCTGTGGCGTTCGGCCGATACGATTGAGGACCTCGCGGAAAATATCGGCGTGCCGGCGGAGTCTTTGGTCGCAACGGTCACACGCTTCAACGAACTGGCGGAGAAAGGTGTAGATCCAGACTTTGGCCGGGGCGGGACAGCCTATGACACGCTGTTCGTCGGCGGAGGATTTCCGGCTAAACCGCTGTTAAAGGGGCCTTACCACGCAGCGGCATTCGGCTTATCGGACCTCGGCACCAAAGGTGGCCTGAAGACTGACACAGAGGCGCGCGTCCTGGACAAAAGCGGCAAAGTGATTGGCGGCCTCTATGCGGCCGGCAACACCATGTCGCCTGTGAGCGGCGTCGCCTATCCGGGCGGCGGCACGCCGGTCGGATCGAGCCTCGCTTTCGGCTACATCGCTGCGATCGACATCGCCAAAGCCTATAAGAAGTAACGCGGCGCCTTTTTAGGAGTGCGGTAAAAAAGACGGCGATCAGGATGCCCTGATCGCCGTTTTATTTTGTCGTGTTTTAAAAGCGACGCGCGCTATTGCAGCGGCGCGATCATTTCATCCGCATAACGCTTAATCGCTTCTTTTTTCTGCTCAAGCGTGGTTGGCCCTTGGAAGTACATCAGCCAAGGCGTGCCGATGATGTGCGTCACGCCTTGTTCTTCGATCCGCTTCAAGCCGTCGACGTCCCAGACGTCAGACGGAGTCGCCATCACGTCGAAGGGCAGATGATCCCGCCCTAGTTCTTTTCGCATCGTCTGGATCTGCTGGATGCTGGTCACGATATCGGCGGCAGGTTGGAAGTCGGTGAGCCAACCGTCGCCCAAACGCGCCGCGCGCTTCAGCGCGGCTTGCGAGATGCCGCCCACCCAGATCGGCACGTCGCCGGCGGGCTTTGGGTTCGATTCGACATTGTCGAACTTATAATACTGGCCGTCGTAGCTGACATATTTCCCTGACCAAATGAGACGCATCACGTCGATCATTTCGTCGCAGCGCTTGCCGCGCGTATGGAAGTCTTGTTCAAGCAGGCCGAACTCATCCTTCGACCAGCCCACGCCGATGGTCAGCACTTGCCGGTTGCCCGACAGCACCGAGATCGTCGCAATCGCTTTGGCCACCAAAAATGGGTTGCGCATCGGCAGCACGAAGGCGTTCGTGTTGAAACGGATCGTCTTGGTGCAGGTGGAGAGGGCGCCCATCGTCACCAATTGGTCCGCCCAATCGGTGAATTCGGGCCAGCGTCGCGACCCGTCATCCGTGTAAGGATAGGGCGTGGTGAGGGTTTGCGGATTCACCACGTGGTCTGACATCGTGACCATGTGCCAGCCTGCAGCCTCAGCGGCCCAAGCGATTTCCGGCAAGTGCTCCACTGGCGTCATAAACGTCGAAAGCGCGAACTTCATCTGAAGACATCCTTCCAAATTCTATAGCCATACCTAAGCGTCAGTTCGGCAGTGCATAGGCCACCAGCGAATCGCTGATCTTCGTGCCCAGATATTTATGGCCGCCCGCTGCGATCACGACATATTGCTTGCCGTCCTTGGTCATGCGGAAGGTCATCGGATTGGCTTGGCCGCCGCCAGGCAGGCGACCTTTCCAGAGCTCCTTGCCCGTCTTCACATCAAACGCGCGCAGATAATGGTCGGTCGTGCCCGCGATAAAGATGAGACCCGACGCCGTGACCAAAGAGCCGCCAAGGCTCGGCGTGCCAAGTTTCCACCAGATCGGCCATGGCGCCAGATCGCGCGTCGTGCCGAGAGGCACCTCCCAGAGGCGCTTGCCTTCCTTGAGGTCGATCGCCGTCAGCGTGCCCCAATCGGGTTTGTTGCACGGCGCCCCGAAGGGAGACAGCATTGGGGCCATGGTCAGGCCGTACGGCGCGCCCTTTGTTGGCAAGATGCGTTCTCCGGCTTTGGTGCGCGCTTCGATCTCTTCGGTCGGGATGAGCTTCATGGTGGCCGCGACGTGCGTGGTGTTTACAACCAGGATCGAGCGTTCCTGATCGATCGTCACGCCGCCCCAATTCGAAACGCCCATGAAGCTTGGATATTGGATCCATCCGCGCGTCGAGGGCGGCGTGAACAGGCCGTTGAAGTCCTTTTCCTTGAAGGCCTTCTTGCAAGCGCCGCTATCATAGGGCGTGAAACCGAACATATCCTTCTCGGTGATGTCGCGGCGGATCACAAAGGCGGGGTTCGCCGGGAAAGGCTGTGTCGGGCTATAGGTCTCGCCGGGCAGAACGCCCTGCGGCACCGGGCGTTCTTCGACCGGGAAGACAGGCTCGCCCGTACGCCGATCGAGAATAAAAATGTGGCCTTGCTTCGTCGTCTGCGCCAGGGCCGGCACGACGCCGTTCGCAGTCGGCAAGTCGAACAAGCTTGGTTGCGCGGGAACGTCGAAATCCCACAGATCGTGATGCACCGTTTGGAATCGCCACTTTACTTGGCCCGTCTTGGCGTCGAGCGCGACGACCGAGGCGGAATAATAATCCAACCCGTTACGGTTGCCGCCGAAATGGTCCGGCGCCGCATTGCCCATTGGGACGAAAATTAGGTTCAACGCTGGATCGGCCGACATTGGAGCCCAAGAATTTGGCGTCGAGCGCACCAGGGCCTCGCCCTTCGGCGCATCCTTCGCGTCTGTCATGCCGGGCGGTAGCGGGTTCCAAACCCAGGCTGGCGCGCCTGTGTGCATGTCGAACGCGCGGATCGCGCCTGCGGGCACGTCGGCGCGCATATTGTCTACGATGCGTCCATTAATCACGACCTTGCCGTCGATAATTACGGGCGGGGAAGAATTGGAAATATCGCCGCGCTCATGCGCGCCAATATCCTTCTTGAGGTCGATCGCGCCCTCCGCGCCGAAAGAGGCGCACGGCTTGCCGTCCTTGGAATCGAATGCGAGCAGGCGGAAATCCAGCGTTCCGGCGAAGATCCGCCCGGCGCACGCCTCGCCGTCTTTGACTTGCGGATCGCGGCCATAGGCGACGCCCCGGCAATTGATCAAATAGGTGCTGAAATTGTCCGACTTAGGATCGACAACCCAAATTTCCTTACCGGTTTCGGGGTCAATCGCCGCGATGCGTCCGGCGCCGGAGCAAACATAGAGGCGGCCTTCCGCAGTAATTGGCGTCGCTTCAAAAGTGGGGGAGAGCCCTTTTGGCGCATCGATCTTGCCGACATGATAGGTCCACGCGGGCTTGAGCGCCCAAACGTTCTCAGGGGTGATTTGAGTGACCGGCGAGTAATGCGTGCCGCCTGCATCACCGCCCCAGAAATCCCAGGTTGCGGTAGGGCCGTCATAGGAGATGGCGGGTTTGCCGACGAACCAATGCTGCTGCACTGCAAAATAACCGGCGACTGCGACAACCAGCGCGCCGGCGATAATTTTGGTCAACGCACCTTTTGGTTTAGCCGCGCCGGATCCTTGCTCCGTTTGGTTCGTCATTCAGGTCCCCCTAGAATCCTTATGATTGTCTTATGGCGTCGAACGCGCGCCCCGTCGATGCGCAACGCCTTTTACGCCGTCCACCTCAAAACGGGTTAGGGTCCGCCATGAACAGACGAAATAATGGCGCACAATTTCCGAACCACACTGGAAACTCAGGTTTGGCGGCGTCAGCCTGCCGGAATTGGCGCAGCGGCGATTGCCCGCCTGCACCATTCCTCGTCTAAATGAAGGTGGAGGACGGCGTCTACAAAACACAAGGTTCGAGACCAAAATCGGAGGAAGCGCATGAACGTGGAGGATTATTTCGCCATCCAGAATTTGTTGTTCAGTTATCCGGCGACGCTCGATAAAGGCGATTTCGACGGGGTGGGTGAATTGTTCAAGCACGCCCGGGTGATCTCAGGCGGCCAAATCATGGCCGACCGAAACGCCGCAGACATGGCGAATTCATTCAAGAACTGGGTCATCACCTATCCAGACGGCACGCCACGCACACGCCATTTCATCTGCAATGTGCAGATCACGCCGCTGAGCGAGCATCGGGCGCAGATTTGCTCTTACGTTATGGTGTTTCAACAGACGGACACTTTGCCGCTGCAGCCGGTCATCGGGGGCGATTACAAAGACACCGTCGAAAAGGTCGACGGGCAATGGCGCTTCATCGAACGCATCATGGGCAACGATCTCATTGGAAATTTAAAAGATCACGGCCGCGACTTTGATACCATCAAACCAAGCCGCGCGAATTAAGGGGAGAGTATTTTGGGACGATTTGCAAACAAGGTGGTTCTGGTCACCGGCGCCGCATCTGGAATTGGCCGCGCCACTGCGCGCCGTTTAGCGAAAGAGGGCGCGAGCGTCGTCATCGGCGACATCAATGAAGCTGGCCTGAAAGCTGTCGCGGACGAGATCAATGCGACCGCGATTCCGTTTAACGCCGGCAAGGCCGAGTCCTGCCGGGACTTTATCAAGGGCGCCGCCGCAAAGCACGGCCGCATCGACATGCTGTGCAATATCGCGGGCGTGATGGATTGGGCGCCGTTGGACCAGTTCAGCGAAGATCGTTGGGATCGTCTGGTCTCGATCAATCTCAGCAGCGTGTTCCATCTCTCCAAGGCGGCGATGCCGCATTTGCTGCAGACCAAGGGCAATGTCGTAAATCTGGCGTCCGCCGCAGGTCTCGTTGGCATCGCGTATACGGCCGGTTATTGCGCCGTGAAGCACGGCGTCGTGGGTCTCACCAAATCCATGGCGATCGAGTTCGCTGCCCAAGGCGTACGCGTGAATTGCATCTGCCCGACCGGTGTGAAGACCGCCATGATGGATGATCTGATTTTTCCAGAAGATGTCGATATGAGCCTGCTCATGCGCAATTCTTCGAAGATGAATGATGGTGCGATGATCGATCCAGAGGACGTCGCGGCGGCGGTCCTTTATCTTGGTACCGAAGACGCACGCTTTATCACCGGCGTGGCGCTGCCCGTGGACGGCGCGCAGACGGCTGGTTGATGCAAAGCGCCTAAACAAAAGACGCCGCGGATAGCTTCTGCGGCGTCTCTCGTTCAGGCGATGTATCGACTGGTCGTAAAAGCGCTCAGCGCGATTTATGCTTCAACCAACGCGCCAACTTCCGGCGTAGCGCCAGTCATCGACCTGGTCACAGGACGAGGCGAGCCCTTCGCCTTAAATTCTTTCATAAGCACGACCTTGCGCTTGGCCATTTCTTCGCCAAGCGCCCCCAAATCGACTACGCCCTTCTTGGCTTGGGCGAACATGCCGTCGCGCTGCTCTTCTTCCTTCACGTGGTGCTTGATCTCTTCGGAGAGCACTTTGACCTTCGCGTCATAGAATGGATCTTCCGGCATGCCCGCCATGATCTCTGCGATTAGAGCCTTCGCGCCGTCATGTTCGACATAGGCTTCGTCCATCATGTCGTCTTCGACGGCTTCCTTGACGCCGGGATAGAAGATTTCTTCTTCGATCATTGTGTGAATGATGCGCTCTAAACAGATTTTTTGCGCGATCTTCGCCTTGTTCTCGGACTTCTTGGCCTTTTCATATTGCTCAAAAAGGCCTTCGACGGTGCGGTGATCAGTTTTTAGGAAGGCAATGGCGTCTGGCGATTTGGTTTTGGCAGGAGGCATTAAAGATCCTTTTTCTTGAAAGTGCATTGTCGCCCAAACCCCATGATGCAGCCGGAAGTTCCGCAAGACGCCGATTTGCGCCTTTTTCAATTGCAATCCCTGAAATAGTAAATCTGAACGCGAACGCTGAATGATCATGCAGCGTAGCGTGAACTTCTCGCTCCGCCCCGAAAGATCACAAATGGCCGCCACCCCTAAACTTCGTTTTCGTTTGATGCTCGGCAGCGTCATCGCCATCGGGCCAGGAAAGGCCGATTTGCTGGAAGCAATCGCCAAGACTGGGTCAATCTCTGCAGCGGCGCGGGCGATGAGCATGAGCTACAAGCGGGCATGGTATCTGCTCGACACTATGAACCGCTGCTTCGTCGAGCCCGTCGTCGTCACCACCAAAGGCGGACGGTCGCAAGGCGGCGCCGCGCTGAGCCCAACAGGCGAGAAAGTACTCAAACGTTACCGGTTGATCGAAGCCAAGGCGGCCGCCGCCGTCGCCAGCGATGTGCGCGCCTTTGACAAATGGCTGATGGAGAAACCCGAAATTTAGGGCGGAGCAGGCTGAACTTGCGCCTTTGCTTTGAATTACGATATAGCCAAAGAGCTATAACGAGGCGCGCCATGACGTCTAAATCTAGTCTTTCTATGAGGTTTCGCGATCGGTGTATGCTTTTCGCGGCAATCCTCGTCCTGATGCTTGGCGCTGGCCCTGCCTCGGCAGTTGCGTCCGCCAGCGTGACTATCGCCGCGGCGTCGGATCTTCGCTTCGCGCTTGAAGAACTTGAAACGGCATTTGAACGCGATACGAGCCGCCAAATCTCGCTGACATTTGGATCGTCGGGCAATTTCTTTCGCCAAATAAACGAAGGCGCGCCGTTTCAAATGTTCATGTCAGCCGATGAGGATTATGTCATTCAGCTGGCGGCGAAGGGGATGACGGCAGATGCGGGAACGCTCTACGCCATAGGCCGGATTGTTCTGTTCGCGCCCAAAGGCTCGCCCATGAAGGTGGATGAGCACTTGAAAGGTCTGAAGGGAGCGCTCGCTAAAGGGGAGATCGCCCGCTTCGCCATCGCCAATCCGGAGCACGCGCCTTATGGCAGAGCGGCGGAGCAAGCGCTCCGGCGCCAGGAAGTTTGGGACAAACTTCAATCGAAACTCATCCTCGGCGAAAATGTGAGCCAAGCGGCGCAATTCGCAACCTCCGGCTCTGCACAGGGCGGCATCTTCGCCTATTCATTGGCGCTGTCGCCCGCGATTGCAAAACGTGGCGAATACGCACTCATCCCCGCACAATGGCACAAACCTTTGCGTCAACGCATGGTGCTACTTTCCGGCGCTGGCGAGACGGCGCGGAGCTTTTACGCTTACATGCAGCAGCCAACTGCGCGCGCCATCTTACAGCGTTACGGATTCACCCTGCCAAGCGAGGCGCAATAAACGAACATGGATTGGCCTGCGCTCGTCCTTTCACTCAAGCTCGGCGTCGCGACAATCGTGATCCTACTGCCGGTTGGAATCCTGCTCGGGCGCTGGCTCGCATTCAGCCGGTTTCAAGGAAAGGGAATCGTAGAAGCTGCACTCACGCTGCCTTTGGTGCTGCCGCCCACCGTGATCGGTTATTATTTGCTTGTGGCGTTCGGCGCTGAATCGCCTCTCGGGCAGACCTTTCAAGCGCTGTTCGGGCATACTTTGGTTTTTACGTTTGAAGGATTGCTCATCGCATCTGTAATCGTGAACCTGCCGTTCGCGGTACAACCAATGCAGCGGGCCTTTCAATCGATTGCACCCGAAGTGCGCGAAGCGGCTGCGGTCTCGGGCATGAATCCTTGGCGTGTTTTGACGAAGGTCGATCTGCCGCTGGCGTGGCCCGGCATCGTCACGGGTCTGGTCCTGGCGTTCGCGCACACGCTCGGCGAGTTCGGCGTCGTGTTGATGGTGGGCGGTTCGATCCCCAAGGAAACCCGAACGATATCGATTGCGATTTACGATCGCATGCAGGCGTTCGACGACCACGGGGCAGGGATGATGTCCGCCCTGTTATTGGTCTTGTCAGTTTTGGCCTTGGGACTGACCTACGCGCTGTCGAATCGCGCGGTGCGCCGCCATGGATGACGGTTTGCGCGTCACCCTGCGTCAGGACGCACCCATTCCATTAGACATTGACCTCGATTGCGCACCTGGCGAAGTGCTGGCCCTGACGGGGCCATCCGGCGGCGGCAAGTCGACGATCTTGCGCGCGATTGCGGGTCTCTATGCGCCCAAACACGGACGGATCTTCAGCAAGGAAACCACCTGGTTCGATAGCGAAATCCCTCTCAATCTTCCGGCGCACAAGCGCTCTGCTGGTCTGGTCTTTCAGAATTACGCGCTATTTCCGCACCTGGATGCTTTGGGCAATGTCATGGCGGCGATGGATCATCTCCTGCCTCCTGGGCGCATGGGACGCGCGCGCGACCTTCTCGGGTTGATGCACCTCAAAGGGCTCGAGCGCCGCCGACCAGCGCAGCTGTCCGGTGGACAGCAGCAGCGCGTAGCGCTTGCCCGCGCGATGGCGCGGGACCCGAACGTCCTGCTCCTAGATGAACCCTTTTCAGCGGTTGACAAAAACACGCGCACAACCTTGTACGATGAATTGCGCGAACTCCGCGGCGTCTTCCGTATGCCGATCCTTTTGGTGACGCACGATCTGGAAGAGGCCGCCTTATTGGCGGATCGCATCTGCCTTATCGATAAGGGCAGAATGCTGGAAAACGGGCCGCCCCGAGCGATCCTCACCCATCCAGTCTCTGAAGCGGCCGCCAGGCTTGCCGGCCTCAAGAATCTGTTCCGGGCGCAGATCGTTGCTCAAGATAACGCGCATTCGATCCTCGCCTGGGCGGGGGGGCGGATTTGTGCGCCCCGGCGAGATGGCCTCAATATTGGCGATGACGTTGCGTGGTCTATCCCATCGACGCACATCGTCCTGCGCGAGAGCGTCCCCGGCGACATGACGGATAGGGAGAACGTCGTTTGCGGCGTTGTCGACGCTCAGACGCCGCTTGGCGAAACCATGCGCTTGACCGTCATCGTGGACGCTCCTCAACAGCCGCGGCTATCCGCAACGCTCCCGATCCACGATCAACAGCTTAGCGTCTGTCGCCAAGGCGCCCGCGTGACCCTGCTTTTGCCGGCGGCGGCCATCCATCTGATGCGGCCGTCTGACTAGAGATCGGCCAGCAACCATAAGAGACGCAGCCGCTTGGCCCGGCTGGAGAATTGATCTGTCGCGAGCCAAGCTTGGATTAACGTTCGGCACTCGCCCAGGAAGATGACCGCCTTAAACCGAAGATTCTGCGTCGCCCCCATGATGGATTGGACGGAGAGATCTTTTTTTTCAGATAGTTGCGCGTCTCTTGGTGCAAATCTGGTGCACTGAAAACGAGTTTCCGCGTGTTTTCCGCAGTGTTTCGGCGTGGTTTGGCGTTGCCGAGGTTCGTGCTTGAATCGGCAGGAATCGGGTCTCATTCCGGTCGTGGGTAAGAATGTGGCGGCGCGTGCGTTGATGGCCCAAACCTGCCGCTGGCTGACTCCTCGTACTTCGTTTGTTACCGTCTCTCCACGGGGAGACGACCATGCGATACCGGGCCTTTTTCAGCTACGCGCGCGCCGACGACCGGATCGCCAACTGGCTGCACCGCCAGCTCGACGGCTACCGCACGCCGAAGCCCCTGGTGGGAAGCGAGGGCGCACTCGGCCCCGTGCCCGCCAAGCTCCATCCCATCTTCCGCGACCGCACCGATCTTGAATCCGGCGGCCACGTCGACGCCGCCCTGCAGCAGGCGCTGGAGGATAGCGAGACCCTCATCGTGCTGTGCACGCCGACAAGCGCGAAAAGCCGCTGGGTCAACCAGGAGGTTGAGACGTTTCTGAAGCTAGGTCGCGTAGATCGCATATTCCCGGTGATCGGCGGCGGCGAGCCCGACTCAGGCGATCCTCGTACCGATTGCTTCCCGCCTGCGCTGCGCGGCAAAGGCCTGCTCGCGGCCGACTTGCGTGAGATTAAGCTCGCCAGCGGCCAGTTAGTTGGCGACGGCAAAGAAGGCGGGCGGCTCAAGCTGATTGCTGGGCTCCTCGGAGTACCGTTAGACGCGCTTGCGCAGCGCGAGCGGCGCAGGCAGCGACAACTTATGGCCGCGCTTTCTGCCGCTGCGCTGACTTTTCTTTGTGTAGCGTCTTTTGCCGGCTTCCAGACCATCCTTGCAAATAACAACGCCCATGAGGCGCGGCGTCAGCAAGTCATTGCGGAGGACAACGCCGCCAAGGAGCGTGAAGCACGCGCGCTAGCCGAACAGCGCACGGCGGAGCGCGACGCCAAGACGCAAGAGGCGCTCGCGAACCTGAAAGAGGCTGTCCACCAAAGCGGAATTGCCAGCGAAAATGCGAGGCAAGCGCGCAGCCTGCTGCATCGATTCTTCGCAACCCAAGCTTGGGCGAATCACGAGAAAGGCGCTTATCTGGCCGCGGCCCGCTACGCGCTCGCTGGAATGATCCGCTCGCCTGAGAACGCACAACTTTATCGGACTGCGCTTGGCGCCGCCATGCACCAAGCGGGGGACTGCATGCTCACATTGACGCATGATCGGGGAGTGAGAGTTGCCTCCTTCTCCCCCGATGGTGAAAATATTGTGACCGCGAGCGACGATGGGACCGCCAAGATATGGGACACTGCGGACGGGCAGTTAATTGCCACCCTGAACGGTGATGGTTTCTCGATGAGTAGTGCGGCGTTCTCTCCTGAAGGAGCACGCATCGTCACACATAGCGTTCGAACAATGGTCTGGGACACCCGAAACGGACGCCTGATCGCCACCCTCAGCGGCGATACAGGTATAGCTTCATTCTCCTCGGATGGCCGCAGAATAATTGCCAGTGTGGGCAGGACCGCCAAGGTATGGGATGCGGCTGACGGACGACTTCTCGTTACTCTTAGCCACCTGGACGATGTTCGGAACGCAACATTCTCGCCGGATGGCACCCTCATCGTTACTGCGGCCGGCAGTACTGCTAAGGTATGGGACAGGTCTGACGGCAGGTTGATCGCGACGCTGAGTGGGCACGCAGCCAACGTAACCGCTGCGTTCTCGCCGGATGGCGCCCGTATCGTTACGGCGAGCGGCGACGGTACTGCAAAGATATGGAACTCCTCAGACGGGGGCCTGATCGCAACACTTCGCGGTCATAGGAATTGGGTTACGGGTGCCTCCTTCTCGCCAGATGGCGCCCGTATCGTTACTGCGAGCAACGACGGTACTGCGAAGGTATGGGGCACGTCGAACGGCAGGTTGATCGCGACACTGGGTGGGCACGCAGACAACGTCGAAAGTGCCTCGTTCTCGCCAGATGGCGCGCGTATCGTTACTGCGAGCGGGGACGGTACTGCGAGGGTATGGGGCACGTCTGACGGAAGGTTGATCGCGACGCTTAGTGGGCACGCAGACATCGTCGTAAGCGCCACGTTCTCCCCGGATGGCACCCGTATCGTTACGGCGAGTGGCGACGGTACTGCGAAGGTATGGGCCGCCCCTGGGGGGGGCTTGGTCGCCACGCTGAGCGGCCATGAAGGCTCTGTGCTGAGCGCCTCGTTCTCGCGAGACGGCGCGCGTATCGTGACCGCAAGCGTCGACAACACCGCAATGATCTGGGACGCAGGAGATGGGCGTGTTCTAGCCAAACTTATCGGTCATTCTGGTGATGTTGCCAGTGCGGCGTTTTCGGCCGACGGAGCTCGCGTCGTCACCGCGAGTCACGACCAAACTGCCAAGGTATGGGACGCGGGAGACGGACGCCTTATCGCCAACCTAGGCGGCCATTCTACCTGGGTGCGCGCTGCGTTATTCTCGCCCAACCTCACACACATAATCACCGTCGACGACTCTAAGGGGGCCAATATCTGGACCTCGGACGGTCACCTTGTCGCTAGTTTCTCTGGCTCCGCGGGCGCTTATGGCTTTGTGGCCTTATCTCCCGACGGCACCCGCATCATAACCGGCAGCCCGAGCTTTGACGGAAATTTCAAAGTCTGGACGCTAGATGAACACCTTGTCGCCAGTGTCCGCAACCGTGGAGGCGGTGCAGTGAATGCAGCGTTCTCCCAGGACGTCACACGGATGGTTGTCGCGACCAACCAGAGCGAGAGCAATTCGGCAGAGGTATGGCACGCGAACGATTGGCGCCTCCTCATCACCTTGGACGGAGGCACTTTCAAAGGTGCCGCGTTCTCGCCGGACGGTACGCGTATCGCGACTGCATACAACGACACCGTCAAGGTTTGGGACGCCTCAGTTGGGCGGCTGATTGTCAGCCTCAACGCTCCTGGAGGGATCGAAAATGTCGCCTTCTCACCAGATGGAACGCGAATTGTTACGGCAAACGACGACAATACCGCCAAGATCTGGGATGTTCGCCGCCTCACTCAGCCTTGGGAGAGACTGGCTCGGGATGCATGCCTGAACTTTCTCGGCCCGAACGGCCGCAGGTTCTCACAGGTCGACGTTAACGCGGATCCGCTTCTCCGCTCTGAATGGCCCGTTGCTGGCCACGATGTCTGCGAAGGCGTGTTGGGCGTTCCGTCGCTCCATGAGTCGCGCCGGCGCGCTGGGCTGCGCGCGGAGCCGCCATCGTCGCAATGATCGGAGAATGACTACCGCTGGAGTTCGAGCTGCCTTTGCTACGGCCGCTCTCGGCGACTTTGACCCGGTCGGGCGGCTGGGGCGTGACCGGACGGTCTTGAGCGACCCCGCCCGTCGTCACATTGTGGCTACCCGGTCCAGAATGGCCCTTAATTGCCGGTCGTCATGTTCGTCGCGAATATCGGGTTTGGAGAAGCGGGGGAGTTCGCCGCCCTCGATCCGGTCTCAAGATTCCGGTTCTCAAGTCGATTATTTTCAGGGATGCTTACCCTGCGCCCTCAGTTCGGAACTTTTGTGATGATCCCAGACTATCAATCACTCATGCGTACGGTACTAACGCACGCGGCGAAGGGCGAGGTAAAAATCGGCGATCTAATCCAGATTTTAAGTGATGAGCTGGCACTGAGCGCAGAAGAACGGGAGGAGATGCTGCCAAGCGGCAAGCAAACCATAATCGCGAACCGAATCCATTGGGCGAAGACATACCTGAAGCAAGCTGGCTTGGTCCGCGCAACGCGGCGCGCGCACTTCGAGATAACCGACCGCGGACGAACAGCATTGAACACGCCCGGCTTGGAGATAAACACTCCCTACTTGAAAACCTTTGACGAGTTCCAAGACTTCCAAACCAGAGCGAGTGATCGACCTGCGAAGCCCGAGGCGACGATAGAACGCGCCTCAATCACTAGTTCTGAGACCCCAGATGAGGAGCTAAGGAGGGCGCACAAGCGTATTGTGGACAGCCTGGCTTCGGAGCTGTTGGATCGAGTGCGAGAGAGCTCGCCTGCCTTTTTTGAATCTCTGATTGTCCAGCTGCTGATCGCGATGGGCTATGGTGGCACCAGTGAAGATGCAGGCAGAGCGCTCGGAAGAGCCGGCGACAATGGCGTGGACGGAGTGATCGACCAAGACCCTCTGGGCGTGGATCAAATCTACGTTCAAGCAAAACGCTATGCCGAGGGTAACAATATTGGATCCGGCGCTATTCGAGATTTTTCTGGCGGCCTCAGCCTCAAGCGAGCGACCAAGGGCATATTCGTGACAACCTCCGGCTTTACGGATGAGGCTGTCAGAACAGCTCGCGACCTGGACAAACGAATTGTTCTTATCGACGGGCAGCAGTTCACAAAGCTAATGATCCGCTACAACATAGGCTGTAGAGACGAAGAGGTTCTCCATCTCAGAAAAGTGGATGAGGACTTCTTCGAGTAGCCTATTGATCGTATACTGAATAAGGGAATTTGCTTGAAGGTCGTCTATAAGGTCACATGGCCGAATGGGAAAATCTATGTCGGCAGCGACATGACCGATTCGATCACCTACTTCGGAAGCCCAGACAAGGCCGCGATCGAGGGTGATTTCCCCACAAGAGAGGCGCGGCGAGACATTACAGTTCGCCGTGAGATACTTTGGGAGTCGGCAAACGCGAATAAGTCGGAAGTGCTGAGGAGAGAAAGCGAGTTTATTCGCAGTCTGAAGGCCAACGATCCTCTCTTGGGTTATAACAGAAGAGCATAAGTATTTGGCGATCGCCCACATGTAGTTACCCTACCTGACCGGGGGGGATGACCTGCATCAGGATTTTCGTGCCAGGCGCAGCGCGTCAGCGGCCGCTAACGGCGATTTTCTGCCGGAGTGATCTGCGGTAACGAAAGTCTGTCTAGCGCGCGATTGCGGTCGTAGCATCGATCTTCCCAGCAGCCGGTAACACAGAGATTCACTAAACTTGGTGACTCGTGCGGTTTGCGCGGCCTACGGGATTGATTTAATTGAGGCGCATCCCAGTCGGTCCAATATTCGGTTGGACAGATCGGCGCCGAAAAATACGAGAAAAATGAAGAAGATAGAGCGCAATTTTTGCGCGGCCCCGTTTGATGGACTGGACCGACCGGTTTTTAGAAACAAGCACTTAGCGGCGTTGGGGTGCAGCCCGGGTGCAGTGCCGCCGAGCGCCGCGCGTTTCCTCGCAGTGCTTCAGCGTGTGTGGCGTTGCCGCTTGCGGCTTTCGCAACGCGATTTGCGCGTGCTGTTAGGCTGACCTTTTCACAGCACGAAAGGGATCAGCATGAGAGGACTTGGCGCATTCCAAATGGCGCAGATGAAGCACAAGGACGCGCGTGTTCTTGAGTTCTATCGACACGTGCGATCCGCAATCGATGTGCTGGAGCTGATCGCCTTAGACCCGTATCAGCCGCCGGAGAAACCGGCGCCCGAGCCGATCGCCACACCCGCGCCGCTACCGCCGCCGCCGACCATTCCGCAAGAGAAGCTGACCTACAGCGTGAAGGAAGCATCCGCAGCGCTCAGTCCCAGTAAAACTACCATCTGGAAAGCGATTGCAGACGGCGTGCTACCCGCTCAGAAGTTCGGCAACCGCACGCTCATTCCGGCAGAAGGGCTGCGTGCCTGGCTCGCGTCAATGCCAAACGCGCGGAAGCCTCGGCCGGGTCGCCGTTAGGCGTCGGGGTTGGCCATGGCGTGTACTACCTTGACGAAATATCAGGTCACACCCACACTTTCATTGTGCATGTGAGCAAAAGCAGCGCCTGGCGCCTTGAACCTGCTGCCGACAAGAACCCAGCGCCGGCATGACGCCGGTAAGGCTGACGAAATCCACGGAAACAGGCGGAGGCCGTGCCATGCACGACACCAACATGTTTCTGCGGATGCCAGCATCGGGTTCAGCTGCTGAGCAACCGCAGAATGACGAGCTGCTCCATCGCTTTGATGAGGAGCGTGAGGTCCCGTTCAGGGAAGAAACCTATCTTGTTCGCGACAACGGCGCTGTATGGCGGCGCTCACGCGTTGGCGCTCGTCGCAGGAAGTTCGACGAGGTATAGACTTTCGGCGTACTCAACAGGGGCAGTGGTTATCTCGTGATCAGCGATCATGTGGTTCACCGCGTCGTCGCCGCTGCCTTTCATGGCGACCCACCCTCAACGGGCCACGTCGTCGATCACATCGATACGAACCGCCAGAACAACCGCGCCGAGAACCTGCGCTGGGTCACGCGCCTCGAAAATATCCTGCTCAATCCTATCACGCGGGCGCGCATTGAGTTCGCCTATGGATCGCTCGAAGCCTTCTTCGAAAATCCCGGTGTGCACGCCGTCGCCAATTGGGACTGGATGCGGACTGTCACCAAGGAGGAAGCGGCCCAGAGCCTCGCGCGTCTGCGGAAATGGGCTGAAGAGGGAAGAGCGCCGACAGGCGGAGCGCTCGGGGACTGGATTTTTGCGCCGCGCCGGACTGAGCCGAAGTCGTTTGAAGCCAAACTGCGTCCGCCCAGCGCGACCGGAGCCGCAGGTGGACGCTTGAAGAGCGCTCAACAGAGCAGGGACGAGGAGCAGCCTGACACGCCATCGCTTACGCTAGGCGCTTTCCAACGCAATTGGAGGACGCCGACAGAATTCCCGCTGTGTCCTGAGAAGGTTAGTGAAACCGCTTTGGATGATTACCTTGCGCGTCTCGTGAGTGGAGCCGTGTTTTCAAGGAACCGATACGGCGAAAGCACGGTGGTCGAGGCCGGCGGCAAACCAGACTTTCTTTCAGTGGTCTGCAATTCAACTAACGGCGTCAAGGACTGGAGTGTGGCGCAGATCTTCGTCGAGGGTGATGCAATCTGCCATCAATCTGGACGCATGTTCTTCACCAAGGAAGGCGCCATGAAAGCCCATCTCTGCGCTCTTGGTGTGGAGTTTGACGAGGCGCTCTACGAGTCCATCGACGATGACGCGTGACCACCGCGCGCGTTTGATTTGCCGCCACTATCCTTGGCGGCAAACGACGCTTGTCACAGCGTGGTCTCGCCCAGTTCCGTTGCTAGACCCTCAAAGGCATAGGGATTGAGAAACTGACGTCCTTTAAAGAGGGTGCGATCAACGAGACTCACACCTGCCTCGTCGCAGACGCGGTCAAAGTCGTGGCGGATGACCGCGATCTGCGCGCGCATGATGGCGAGTGCTTCGGAAGCGGTCAGCAAGAAAGTCTCTGCCGCCGCCAGACAAGTTGCCAGCTGACTTTGATGCGCGGCGCCGTGGATGAGCATGGCCTGACTGGCCACGTTACCGGTACGCGCCTGTGGGCAGATGTCATAGGCTGGCGTGAGGCTGAGCTGCTTGCCATCCCAGAAGGCCGCATGGTTGCGGGCGTGATCATCGTTGTTGCCGCAAAGAATATTGAACACGAGGCGGCCGAACAGTTCGCGGAGCGTCTCGTGCGGCGCGTCAAAGCGATGGCGGACGATTTCGGCTAAGGCTTCATAGCTGGCGTGCCGCGCCATCATCTCATCGAGTTCGAGCAAGGTGAGCGCTGACAGCATCGCGCGTCGGCGCCAACCGGCCTTGGTATGCTCGCGGTCAAATCGTTCGATCAGCAGGACATCTTTGCCAAGCGCGCTTTCAAGACGCACCGGCGCGACGCGAAGGCCGCAAGCCGCTGCAAGGCGCATAGCGATGAATTCCGCTTTCACCACACTGTAAAGATCGTTCGAGGCCGAGAATTTGGCGATGTACTTGGTGTCGCCATCCTCGATCATGGCTTTGGGGCGCGCGCCCCCAAGCGAGGAGCCGTGGCGGAGCGCGCGTTCCAATTCCGATGACAAGGGCACGCCGCGTTCGACTAGCTCTGCCGCCTCAAGCAGCGTCGCGAGCGGCGCGCTTTGTCCAACGCGGGGAACGTACGCGGTGGCCGAAGCCTGGAAATCGAGCGCGCCAATGCGGTCAGAGCCTGACTCCAGGAGGTAGGTCAGCTCGTCAAGTTCAACTGCCGCTGCCGCGTCGCCCGCTAACCCCATCGTGCGATTGATGATAACGCGCCGCCCCCAGGCATCAGGGGAAGCGTCACGAATGCAGCCCGGCATGGAGAGACCGGGTAAGAGTGGCTGCGCCCCCGTTTGTAATGGCAGCTCGCGATCAAACAAAGAGATCGCGTCACCTCGATCGAGGTACGAACGCCCGTAGTTGAACACGAAGGTGTCGCCGGGGCCTTTTTCAAGGCGACCGGCAACGACAGGCTGGGTAGCCCCCGGCAGCCACACCCAGACATACGCCTCTGTGGGGGCTTGCCCTGGCTTTTGTCCTGGGGGGCTAGAAGTCATCTTTCACCGCCGTGCCGCGCCGCCGCACCGCTTTAGGAAGAAGGCGCAGTTTCTCGTCTTGCCGCGCCCGCTCGGCGGCCAGCCGTGACGGTTCAGCCGTGAAGAGGGGGACCCCGACAATCGTCGCGGCCTCAAAAGCCACGCCGAGGCCCACGCGCGGGTCACCAAGTTCGATACGCTGCATGAGGTCGCGTGACACGCCCACGCGTTCGGCCAGCGCTTGCACGCTCAGCTGGCGCTCAATCCGCGCGGCCCGTATCAGCTGGCCAAGAAGCGTCACCGCCTCACGCGTTTGGCGCGCGTAGGTGCGCGCCGTGCGGCGCGTTGCTGGGGTAGGGGTGAGGGTGGTCTTTTGAGCCATAGGGTGAGATTGCCAGAGAAAGCATCAAAAGTCAAGAAAACGACTTATAAGTAAGTCATTAAAGCCCTTATGACTGATACAGACGTCATTTGTAGAGGATTTCGCGCCCAGCCCTTGGCTCATTGGTTTAACAATCTTTGAGTCCCGATACCGAGGGTATCGAAAAGGTCCTTTGCTCAAACCGCGCCCAATCATTGAGTTCTGCAGGCAGAAAGCCATACAAAATGTATGTCCTTCTGCCGCTTTGGCTCAATCCGCGTCAGGCTCCAGCAAGACGATCCGGTTATCGAGCGGAAGCGCGTCGAGGACGATGGTGAGGCCCGCGCCCGTCTCGTGCGGATAAGCAGCACCAATGCGCTTCCCGCCGTTCTTGCCGCCGCGGCGGCGGGTGACAGAGTAAGCGATAAGGACAGGGTCGGCGCTCATGCGTGAAGTGTGCCCGGTGAAGGAGGATTCGCAAGCCAGCGAATTCTCCGCCGATTGAGAAAAAACCGGAGAAGGGCATACATGGTGTATGCTGTTCTCCGGTTATAAATTACCCCAGCAGCGTGACGTGCTCGCCACCAAGCTGAGATGGCGCTGACGTTGCGTTAGACGGGCTTCGGCGCCACCAGCTTTTTTGTGCGGTTCTTAAGCGCGCGCTCGACGGTTGCCCGGTCTTCTTCGGGCAGTTTATCGTCGGAATGCGAGATGCGAATTATTGCAACGCCGGCTGCGACCGCTGGAGCAACAGCCATAGGTGCCGTGACGCCGAGTTTTAGAGGCGATGCGGCCAATACGCCGGCAGCAAGCGCAGCAGTGCCAAGTGCGTATTTGCCACGCTCTTCCAACAGCTGTTCTTTTGCCGCGTCGAGTTCTTGATAGCTTAGGCGTTCGCGATCGACGATCTTCTCAAGCGACGTGAATTGGCGCGCGACGCGGCGCAATGGATTGGTGCTCACCACCGCCAATCAGCCGTTTGGCGCCTGGGACGCCATCTTCCCCGACAAGACCATGACCGTGGCCGCGATCGACCGCATCGTCCATCACGCCGCAATCTTTGAAATGAACGTGGAAAGCTTCCGGCGCCGCTCAGCCATGGACCGCGTCGCAAAAACACCAGCAGTTCAAAACAATCAGACCGCCACCGGGTAATTGTCGCTCGAACGACAATTACCCAAAGCACCCAAAATGAGACCGACAACTATCCAACGCAGGCGCCGTCGAACCGCTCATCATAATTGTCGTTGCACACGTCGTAGCCGGTCGCCGCGAGTGGGGGGACGCGCTGGTCGTTGCCATCCTTCTTGCGCGGGTCTTTGCGGTCAGGGACGAGGATGGTGCGCGTGCGCTCATCAAGCGTGTGCCATTCGATCCGGAATATCTCGTCAATCCGCATGGCGGTTGCAATCGCGAACTTCACGACCCGCGTCATGGGGATGGTGTAGCGCGGGTTCGCGTCGAAGTGCGCGAAGAGCTTCTCCAGTTCTTTCTCAGTCGGGCGGCGTTCGCGCTCGTCGGCGGCCCCCACCAAGCCAAGCCGGCGGAGGGCGACACGCGCCAAGCGAACAGATTCTGTATCGACGGGGACACCATGCACGGCAGCGGCATCCGTGAGGATGGCGCCGATAAAGGAGATATCGACCGCGAGGGTGGCGGGACCGGCGCCTTCCTTGGCGCGCTGGCGACCATACTGGATGAGCTTCTCGCGCGTCAGCTGGGAGAGGGGCGTGTCACCGAGTTCGGTACGAAGCCGGTTCAAAACACTCCGCTTGGAGCGGCGAAGTGGCTTTCCGACTTCACCGAGGTCATCGATATGAAGATCGATCAAGCTCGCAAAGCTATCCTTGCGGCTGACTTGACGGGTTGTGGGGTCGATTTGCTTGTCGATCGAGCGCTCGATCTCGCGCGCCCATTCCTCCGCATCCGACTTGCGCTGAAACGTCTTGCAGATGCTATGACCGTCGCGGCGCACTTGGGCGCGCCATTTGCCCCGATGTTTATCAATCGACGCCGTGAAGCTGCGCTCCGCAACCACTGCTCGCCTGATGAGGGCCTCAAGCCGAATCTGGTCACGCTCCGGTCACACGCAGTCTGGAAAAGCCCGGAAAAATGCGGAACACAGGTCGAACGTGCGGTCACAAATCAGCACATCTAGTTCAATGATGCTCCAACAAAAAACATGAAAAATCAATCTCATAAGTTCTGTATTGCGCCCATGATGGACTGGACTGACCGGTTTTTAGAAACAAGCACTTAGCGCGGTTGGGGTGCAGTCCGGGTGCAGTCTAGACGAGCGCCGTGTGTTTCTGCGTGTGCGACCGCACTTCCGTTGATCGTCGCTGATTGGCGCGCGAGCGTGAGCCTTCCACACGATGAAGGAGGCTCTACCGATGAGAGGTCTGAACGCGTTCCAGATGGCGCAGATGAAGCACCGCGACGCGCGGGTGTTCATGCTGTGCCAGCACTTGCGGGCAGCGATTGATGTCCTGGAGTAGATCGCCTTGGAACCGTTCCAGCCGCCTCAGAAAACGAAGCCCGAGACCGTTGTCGCGCCACCAGCGCCACCGCCCGAGATCCCGCCGGAAAAGCTGGCCTACACCATGAAGGAGGCAGCAGATGTGCTCGGCGTCGGTAAGTCCACGCTCTACAAGGCTCTTGCTGCGGGAAAGCTCTCGGCCATCAAGCTCGGCAGCCGGACGTTGATCCCGGCTGATGCGCTTCGGCAGTGGGTAGCGGCGATGCCGAGCGCGAGATGATCAAGCCGCTGACGTGGGTTTTGCTTTGCCGGCCTTGCCCTTCTGCAATTCGAAGCTGGTCGATACGAAACTGCAAAGCGTGTTGGCTGCATTCACAACGAGCATGGCATGATGCGGCTTGGGCTTCTGCCCGCCGCCGTGACGGTCCCCGAGTGTATTACTGAGACCTGCCACGCCATCGATGATCGTCACCAATCCGCGCAACAGTTGGGCGACTGAGCCGTCTTTATCGTAGTCCGAAGGCTCCATGTGCAGGAGCTTGCGTACACGCTTGTACAACTTCACCAGGTCGCCATCGAATGATGCTGCGTTCGGGTCAAGTTGACGTTCGATATCTATGAGAACCTCTTCGCACAAGGAGCGGGCATTAGTGATTGCCCCCCGGTCGTCGCCTTCGCGCAATTTTCGTTCGCACTTCTCGACGTGCTCCCGGATGAACTCCATGGAGGAAGGGTGCGCAACCGGCGGGGCGGCGAACTTCACGGCATTGCCCGAGAGCGTCCGAACCTTCGCCATGCTGTCCACGACGACAATCTGACACCCGTCGCGGCGAAGCTATTTGTTCATGTCGTCAATAGCAGCCTGAGCATCCATGCCCGAGCGCTCGAACGCAAGCGGGTCGAAGACAGCTTCGATCGCGTCGGCCAACTGCGGCGTTTCATTGATTTCCTGGAGCTTGCTCTCGGCAAACACCCAGCGCGAAGGAAACCCGCCGCCCATTGGATAGACGTCATTGCAACCATAGGCGTTGAAGAACGACACAAGGTTCGGCCCGCTCCGATACGGCGCCATCTTGGAGTCGCCGGTCGTGTGCTCTCCAAGCCGCTTGAGGGTGTGCTGACTAATTTTCATGGCGCTGATGATTATGGGTGTGTGCGGGAATTGCGGCAATCGTCTCAAATGGGGTGCCAAATCCCCTCCGCAACCGCTTTACGCCGTAGCTCGGAGCAACTCGTCCACGTGCGTCGTGTACCGCGGTGAAAGCCGCTGACGCCGCATGCCCCAGGCGCGCGTGAGCCCAGCGACCGCCGGATTCAAGGTGTGGCGGCCGTAACGGGCGTTTACGGCATCGAGCGCAAGCATGAGGCGCGCCGACCGTTCTGGATCGCGTGACGGGAAGAGTGTGTCCGGCATCTCGCTCCTCGGCTTGAGATCAAGTAGCACCACGCCGGCCTTGGCGTACCGGTAGCCGTCACGCCATAGGCGCTGGCCGGCGCGCACCGCATCGCCGATGAGGCTCATCGTGTCGGCTGAGCTCTCAATCTCGAACGTGGCCTGGTTGGCGTACTTCGGATCCTTGTTGAACTCGTTGGTGCGCACGAACACCTGCATGGCGTTGGCGACGAGACTGTGCCGGCGCAGCTTCTCCGCCGCCCGCGTGGCGTAGGATGCAATGGCCTGTTGCATCTCCGGCCAGGTCAGCACCGGCCATCCGAAGCTACGTGTTACTGCCAGGCTCTTGCGCGTCTGCGGGGCCACCGCGAACGGGAAACAGAGAATTCCGCGCAGTTCAGTATGGGTTCGTGCGCCGACGACGGTGAGAAGTTCACGGACTTCCTCAACGGGCAGGGTGATGAAATCAGCGACGGTGGCGACACCGCGTTTGTTTAGTTTTGCGACGGAAGCCCGGCCAAGACCCCACACGTCGCTGAGGTCGATATCGCGGTAGGCTGTGAGACGCGTGGTGGGATCTGAGAGATCGCAGACGCCGGAGCCGTTGCGATCCTGCTTGGCTACCTTGTTCGCGAGCTTTGCAATGGTCTTCGTGGGGCCGATGCCAACGCACGTCGGGATCTTGGCGATGCGCCGTACTTTGTCGCGTATGGCAGCGGCGTGGGTTTCGCGGTCGGTGGTCAGGCCGGCGAAATCCAGAAACATCTCGTCGATGGAGTAGGGATCGACGCGCGGCACGCTCTCCACCAGCACGTCGTACATGCGCCGGCTCATATCGCCATAAAGCGCGTAGTTCGACGACATCCAGATCATGGGCTTCAGCTCAGGGCGCTTGCTGGCCAGATGCCAGGGCTCGCCCATCTTGAGCCCGAGATCCTTGGCCTCGTGGGTGCGGGCAATCGCGCAGCCGTCGTTGTTCGAGAGCACGGCAATGGGCTTGCCGCGCAGTGTCGGATCGAAGGCGCGCTCGCACGAACAATAAAAGCTGTTGCCGTCGATGAGTGCGAACATCTCATACCCGCGTGCGCACGAGCGCTTCGACGATCGCCCAGACTTCCACGTCGTCCGCAATGGTCACGAGAGGACCGGAACTCGGCGCCAGAACCCACTGGGCGCCGCGGCGGGTGAGGGTGGCGAGGATCACGTCGCCACCGACCATCGCGACGCAGACCTTGCCGGCCTTCGGTTCAGCAGCCGCATCAGCGACGAGGATGTCACCGTCCTGAATGCCGCGGGAGGCGAGGGCGTGGCCTTTGACGCGCACCGGATAGCGGCCAGGGCGGCGCAGATCGAGAATGGCGGCCAGATCCAGCACGCCCTCAATGTAATCCTGTGCCGGCGACTGAAAGCCGGTTGTCTCATCGCCCTGATACTCGCCCATGCATTCCCCTTAGGAGAGAACAAATAGCGAACATTTGGTGGGGTGTCGAGGGTGTTTCCGCTAGCGTTACAAAATCTAGGTACTTGCGCGGGAATACCTAGAAATTGTAACATGCGTCATGGCCAGTATTCCGCACAAAGACCGCGCCGTTGCGCTTGCTCACGAGCAAGGCGTCGTGCGCACGCGCGAGTTCGACGCCGAGGGCGTACCGCGCGTCACCCTCCGCCGACTAGTGGACGAGGGTATCCTCACCCAGCCGTCGCGTGGTCTCTACCAACTCGCCGAAGCGGATCTATCCGAAGCACATAGCCTGGCGGAAGCCATCAAGGCAGCGCCGTCGGGCGTGATCGCGCTTCTCTCAGCCCTCCAGTTCCATGAGCTGACCACGCAGACGCCGCATGCCGTGTGGATGCTAATGCCGTCAAAAGCCTGGGCTCCGACGAAACCACCCGTGCGGCTGAAGATCATCCGCGCCAGCGGGGAGGCGCTCACGGCAGGCATCAAGCATCACCGCATCGACGGCGTCTCGGTGCCGATCACCACACCTGCCAAGACCGTGGCGGATTGTTTCAAGCATCGTTCCAAGATTGGCCTTGACGTGGCGCTCGAAGCGCTGCGCGCTGCACTGCGTCGCAAGCGCGCCACCACCGACGAGATCTGGCGGTTCGCCGTGGCCAACCGCGTCGGCAGCGTCATGCGTCCCTATCTGGAAAACGTCCCATGAGGCGCCCACCCCTGAAAAATGTCGGGGCATCGGTGCGGGCGCGTCTGACGGACTACGCGCGCCAGCGGGACGAGAATGCCCAACTCGTCATGCTGCGCTTCGCCATTGAACGGCTGATCTATCGCCTCGCGCAATCCGGCTACCGCGACCACTTCATCCTGAAAGGCGCGATGCTGTTCTCGCTCTGGGCACCCGTGCCTTACCGGAGCACTGGCGATCTCGACCTGCTCGGGCAGGGCGATCCGGCGCCTGATCGAATGGCCGCGATCTTCAAGGCGCTCTGCGAACTGACAGTGCCGGACGACGGCGTCGTCTATGATCCGGACAGCGTGCGTGCGGAAAGCACCCGCGACGATGAGGAGTATCGCGGTGTCCGCATCACGCTCACAGCCACAATGGCCAACGCGCGGCTGCCGATCCAGATCGACATCGGGTTCGGCGACGCCGTAACACCTGACGCCACCGAGGTTACTTATCCCTCGCTGCTGGATTTCCCGAATGCCGTCGTGAAGGCTTATCCGCCCGAGACGGTCGTCGCAGAAAAACTAGAGGCGCTGGTGACGCTCGGCGTGCGCAATACGCGCATGAAGGACTTCTTCGATCTCTGGATCATCGCCAAGACGTTCAGCTTTGACGGTGCGACGCTCGCGGCGGCTGTGGCCGCGACCTTCGCCCGTCGCCAAACACCCTTTGCCGCTGAGGCACCCTTCGCGCTGACAGAAGCGTTTTACAACGATCCCGGCAAGAACGCGCAGTGGAGCGCCTTCCTCAAGCGTACGGCCATCACCATACCGCCCGCGCCCTTTCCAGAACTGGTTACGTTCATCGCGGCCTTCGTATCGCCGTTGATGGCCGCCACCACCACCACCATGGCGGCGATGACATGGCCCGCACGGTGGGCCGTGGGGCACCGATCAACAGACAACATCGGTCATGCGTTGAGATCTTGGGGGGGTAGGGGATGAGCTGGCAAAAAGTCCGAGAAAGCGTCTCCGAGCTTCTGCTCCTTGCCCGCGCGAGCGCTGGGTATTTTGCGCAGACCTTAAAAGCCGGTGCACCGCAGTCGGAAACACCCGGAAATTGGCGGAACGTCCGTCGAACAAATGGGTGCAAACAGCTGCACCCAACTGCCTGATACTGCTCGAAAAACCCATGGAAATCAACGCTCACCGCTTCTGCATTGCCCCGATGATGGACTGGACTGACCGGCATTGCCGGGCGTTTCACCGCGCATTCACCAAACGTGCCTTGTTGTACACCGAGATGGTAACGGCCGACGCTGTGCTAAATGGCGACCGGGCGAAGCTGTTGGATTTCGACGCTGAGGAACAGCCTTTGGCGCTGCAGCTTGGCGGCTCGGACCCAAAGAAGCTGCGTGACGCCGCCCGCATTGGCGAAGAATGGGGCTATCGCGAAATCAATCTCAATGTGGGCTGTCCGTCGGAGCGCGTGCAATCCGGCAGTTTCGGCGCCTGCCTCATGAAGGAGCCGGATCTGGTGGCCGAATGCGTTTTTGCGATGCAATCTGCGGTGGCCATCCCGGTAACGGTGAAGAACCGGATCGGCGTGGACGATCAGAACCCGGATGACGCCTTGTTCACCTTCGTCGATCGCGTGGCGCAAAGCGGCTGCACGACATTCATCGTCCATGCGCGTAAAGCAATCCTGGCTGGCCTCTCACCGAAGCAAAACCGCGAAGTGCCGCCTTTGAACTATCCCTTGGTTCGGCGCTTGAAGGAAACGCGTCCAAATCTCGAGATCATTCTAAATGGCGGCCTCGTGAGCGCCGGGATGGTGCACGACGCATTGACCTGGGCCGATGGCGTGATGCTGGGCCGCGCCGCCTATCACGATCCGGCGCTATTGGGGTGCGTGGATTCGGAAGTGTACGGCGAGGGCGCGCCGGTCAGCGCGGATGAAGCGCTGGACTCTTATGAGCCCTATATGGCGCGTAAACTGGAATCCGGCGTGCCGCTGATTGCGATGACCCGACATATGCTCGGACTGTATCCAGGCGTACGCGGGGCAAGAGCTTATCGGCGCATCATGTCGGACGAGGCGCGGCAATCAGGGGGAGGGCTCGCGATCGTAAGGCGGGCGCGCGCTTCCATTCAGGCGCCGTCCCAACCCGCGTAGGATTAGCTCTTCAGGCGCAAGAGGTCGGCGCGCGCTTCGAAGCTGTGCAGGCGGTTCAGAAAGCTCATGCCCAGAAGCGGCGTATCCAAGCCGTCTTGCAGCACAACGGCTTGAACATTGGTGAGGATGACGCCGGAAATGCGAATTTCGCGCAGCATCACAGGCGCGGCTTTCGTGGCGCCATTGGCGGTTTGCACGGTGACGGTGAAGTCTTCGGCGCGCGGGCGCACATCCATGCGGCGCGCATCGGCCATCGGCAGTGCGACATAGCTAGCGCCGGTATCCACCATGAAGCGGGTGGAGCGGCCATTCACACGCGCATCGGTCCAGAAATGTCCGTCGGCAGATTTTCGGATGACGGCGTTGCCGGTGCGGCGCTCGTCCCGGGTGTCGGAAATGGGTTGGGTAGTCTGCTCCAGCACGGGGCCGTCCGCCGGCGTGCTCTTCGTCTTGGATTCCTGCCATTGCGCGAACCCAACCGCGAAGACGGCGAAAATAGCCGCCCAGATCAATAGATCCCGCACCATTTTGCCCGGTCTCCCAGCCCCATAGCTCAGTACGCCCGAGCCGACCAAAACAGCCACCATGGCGAGGTACAACAAGCCCATGCCATCGATTTGCAACCGCTCAGAACCGCCGGGGCTCCAAAAAAAGACGGCGAGCCCGAGAACAGCGACGCTTGCAAGCACAACCAAAATAGCCGCGCGGCGGCTCATGAATGAACGCACTTGAAATAGCAAAAGCCCATTGCGGCCCCATGCTGCGATTGACTCAAAATCAAATCTCCGCGTTAAGAATTCGTCTGTGCAGCCGCCATCCGCACGGGAAGCTGCGCCATGAGGCGCACGCGCTCGGCTTCGGACATTGTCCACCAGCGAGAGATTTCGTCTACCGTGCGGCCGCATCCAAGGCAGAGCGCGGTATTCGGGTCGATCTGGCAGATCTTGGTGCAAGGACTAGAGAGCGTTGGGGCGTTCATGGATGCAATCCGCTGCGCTTTGCTTCATCAATCAGCTCAAAGGCAGGAACACGCCCTCAAGCTCCAATAGCTTGCGCTTTGTATGCAAGCCTGCTGCAAAACCCACCAGTGCGCCTTTCGCTCCGATCACCCGGTGGCAGGGGACGATAATCGCGATCGGGTTTGCGGCATTGGCGGCGCCCACGGCGCGCATCGCGCTGGGCTGCCCTATATTGCGCGCGATGTCCGCGTAAGAGCAGGTCCATCCATAAGGGATCCGCAGCAGTGCATCCCAGACGCCACGCCGGAAATCCGAGCCCCTGTTAAAGGTTAGCGGCGTTTCGAAACGCATGAGTTTACGGTTGAAATAAGCGGACAGTTCGGAAACTGCGGACCTTAAGACGGCGTCAGGCGCAGGACCGGCGTGCAATTCCGAAGCGCTGGCGAAGCTTAAGCCTACCAGCGCGGCGCCGTCCGACCGAAGCCGCAAAGGCCCGATCGGGCTGTCGATCAGGATGGAGCGCGCGCCATCTAAGCCAGCGGCATCCTGGAAATCAGCGGCTTGCAGCTGCATACGCTCTCCAAAGTCATGGAATGCTAACATGTTTCCGTGTAAGTTCAACTTATGTTCTCTTTGCGGCGAACATTGATACGCAGGCACTTGAAAGCCGCTTCAAAAGGCATGATTTTAGATGGCAATGAATAGCACCATCGCTCCCGCTGCGCGCCCCAAGCGCCCCCGTCCGAAAATCGTGTCTCTGACAGAGACGGCGGCGGAACGCGTCCGCGAATTGATGATCGATGCGCCGGACAAATACCTGCGCGTCGGCGTAAAGAATGGCGGCTGCGCCGGCATGGAATATGTCATGGATTACGCCGTCGAACCGTCCGCGCTCGACGAAATCGTTGAGGATCATGGGGTGAAAATCGTCGTCGATTCCAAAGCCGTGCTGTTCATTCTTGGCTCAATAGTGGATTTCGAAACGAGTGCGCTGGCGGCGAAATTCGTCTTCCGCAATCCAAACCAGACGGACGCCTGCGGCTGCGGCGAAAGCGTCACGCTCACGCCAGCCGCGCTCGACGATTAAACCATGCCGCAAAAGAACCCGGAATTCGAAGCGGCTTTAGCGCACGTCCTCGAGCTATTTTCCGGCGTTCACACATTGCGGGCCCGCCGCATATTTGGCGGCGCCGGCATCTATTCCGGCGGACAGATGTTTGCGCTTCTCAGCGCCGACGGCGCCGTCTTCATGAAGGCGGACGATGAATCCAAACCTGCATTCGAAACCGCAGGCTCAAGCCCATTCTACTATACCGCCCCGGGGCGAGATCGTCCGGTAACTATGAATTATTGGCGACTGCCCAAAGCCGCGTTTGAAGATTCTGAATTGGCGATGGAGTGGGCGGCCAAAGCAATTGAAGCCGCAAAACGCGCGCCTGTCGCGGCAGGCCGTCGGCGGCAACGCCTACTCATGGAATAAAGCGCGCTCGCGCACGATCAAGCGGCCTTCGTGCCGGCGCGCGATTGTGATTCCGTGGATGTTTGATTTCGACCATTGCGCTTGGAATGATACAAAGCTGCGTCTGCACGCGCGACCAGTTTTGAAGTCGCTTCCCCACGGCGATATGCCGCAACGCCCATCGAAACAGTGACTGGACCGATTTCTTCCCGACTGGAGCGGCGCAACAAACGCTTACCCTCAATGGCGCGCCGGCTCTCTTCCAAAACCCCAAATGCCTGGGTCAAGCTTTGCCGCGGCATGATGATCGCGAATTCTTCCCCGCCATAACGGCACACCAAGAAATCCGGCGCGGCGTTTTTGGTCAGTGCGCCGCTGACGAAGCGAATAATCTGGTCGCCAGTCTGATGGCCCCACGTGTCGTTGAAACGCTTGAAATTGTCGATGTCGACGATCGCAAGGCATAGATCGTAGCCAAGCTCATCCGCCTCACGCCGGCGGGTCCGCATGGTCTCAGAAAACAATTTACGATTGGCTAGCCCGGTGAGGGGATCCGTCAATGACTCAGCGCGCGCCGCATCAAGGGCGCCGCGCAATTGTACGATCTCGCGCGTGGTCGTGAGCAGAGACGACTCAAGTCGTTCATTTCTCGCCGACAAATGCCGCGCTTCATCAGTGAGCGAATGCACCAAACCTTTGACGGCGCCAATGTCCGACGCCGATTCCAATTGATCCGCGGCGACGCGCAGCGAGGATTGAAAGATATGCGTCTCGCGGGCGGCGTTCTGCAAAGACGTGACCAAAGAGCCCATCTCGCTGGAAAGCTTGGTCCCGGTCTCAATGACCTTCGAGGTCAGCTGCAAATGCGAAAAATGGCGCTCATACATCGCCTCAGTCAATGCGGCGTCAACCGAACCGCCAGCCTGCACCACCGAATCAATATCCAAACGCAGCGCCGACGGCTCGCCGAGCACATAACCAAGCCAGACTTCATAAGCCGCGGGCATCGGCGCAACCGAATGCTTTTCCAGCTTTCCTATGGCTTGGCGTGCGTGTTCATAGCCTGGGATGATGTCAGTCACGTTTCGCCCCGCCACGCCGGCCCGTAATACACTCGTATTGACCTTCTCCTTGGATCGGTAACAAAGCGTAAACGAGGACCGTGAGAGGGCTGCGGCATTCGGCAGCGCTAAGGCGTCAGGGCGATTTCTGAGGGAGTCTGGGTCGGGCATAACGCCCCAGATGCTTTTGGGGTTGCGTGTGCGGCCAAAAACATTACGCGCCACTAAGTGGGCGGACCAGGGGCAGCCATGAGCGATGCGGTCGAGGCAGGTCAAAGCGGCGCGCAGGATACGCTGGCGCGGCTTGAGGCCATTATCGCGCTGCAAAAAGCCGCGATAATCAAGGATGGTCCTCCAGGTGCGGAATTGCGCAAGGACCGGCTAGAACGCAGCATTCAAGCCCTTCGCGACAATTCAGACAAACTGGCCGATGCAATGTCGGCCGATTATGGCGGACGGTCTCGCGCATGGTCTGCGCTATCGGACGTCGGGGGCGCGATGGAATCGTTGCGATTCGCCCGCGACAACGTCACGCAATGGATGAAGCCCGAAAACCGAAAACCGTCTTTTCCCTTATGGTGGTTTGGAGCGCGGGCGCGGGTGCATTACCAACCCAAGGGTATCGTCGGCATCATCGGTCCCTGGTCGTCCCCGGTTGTCTTGACGCTTGCGCCGCTCGCTGGCGCACTGGCCGCAGGCAATCGCGTGGTGATCAAACCGTCCGAGCGCACCCCACGCACTGCGCGGGTGCTCCAGGAAATGTGCGCCAGAACATTCCACGAAGAAGAAGTGGCCGTGGTGGTCGGCGGGCCGGCTTTAGGGACCGCGATTGCGACGAATGGCGTCGATCACATTGTCTATACCGGCAAAGCGGAAGGCGCCCGGGCGCTTCTCCATGCGGCGGCGGACAAATTTATCCCGGTGACCCTGGCGCTCGGCGGAAAATGTCCCGTGATCGTGGGGCGCTCGGCGGACGTGAAGCTGGCGGCGCAGCGCGTCATGATGGGCAAGCTGATGAATGCCGGTCAGAATTGCGTCGCCCCAGATTATGCCTTTGTGCCCTCAGAATTACTCGCCGCCTTTATCGAACACGCCCGTGAAGCGGTCGCACAGATGTACCCGAGTCTGAGGGACAATGACGATTATGTCGCGATCCAGACCGAGGAAGATTGCAAGCGTTTGCGCGGCTTGATCGAAGACGCCCGCGTGAAAACCGCGACCATCGTTGAATTGAATCCAGCCGCCGAAGACCTTTCAAGCTCGCGCCGCGTCGCGCCGACTTTGATCATCAATCCGCCCGAAAATGTTCGGGCCATGCACGAAGAAATCTTCGGGCCGATCCTCCCCGTAAAGACCTACGCGCAAGTGGATGAAGCGATCACGTTCGTCGCGGCCCGCCCACACCCTATGGCGCTGTACTATTTCGGCGATGAGCGCGGCCAAGAGTGTGAATTGCTCATGGCCAATTCAATGTCCGGCGGCGTCACGATCAACGATGTCGTGTTTCACGCAGGGCAAGAGGATCTGCCATATGGCGGGATCGGCGCCTCGGGCATGGGCGCCTATCATGGCCGCGACGGCTTCTTAGAATTCTCGAACCGCCGTGCAATTTACACGCAAGTGAAGTCCGATCTGACCGGCACGCTGCGGCCGCCCTTCGGCGACCGCTTCGATACATACGTGCAAGCCCAATTGAACGAGCCAGGTGGGGATAACAAAGGGACCTAAATCCAGTTTTGAGGCTTGGGATTCCGAACCTAGTGCGCTTCCATGAAATAAGGGTCGAGCACCATTCCTTCGGGGGGCGTGAACCAGGTGCGGATATAGGCGACCTTGCCCGCATCGTTGATCGTATACACCTCGATCCCCTGAATCTCGAGCTTCTCGCCGCCGGCGATACGCGTGCTTTTCACAAGGCAGGCCGCCTGGTCCGCGCATATCTGCATCAGCATCGGCTCAATGCGCCATGTTTCGTCGCCCTTAAAGGAATTCTCCCAACTTAAGCGGACGGCTTCGCGGCCCACTTTGGTGGGACCGCCAACCGGATCTTCGAATATGATGTCGTCTGCGAAATTCTTCTCCCACCGCGCGCGGTCGAGTGCATTCCAGGCGTCGAAATGCGTGTGCATTGCGTGTTTGATTTGGTCCTTGGTAGGCATGCGGTCTCCTCCGGGAGCATTTGCGCGCCCTCTTGCGCTTTTATTCCCCGCATTCGAGAACGCTCGGCGAAGAAGGTCAAGCAGGGAGCGGCTACAAAAAAGCGCGCCTCAATAAAGAGACGCGCTCCGCACAACGGCTTTATCCCGTTTAGCGGCCTTGTAAGAAGGCCGGTACGTGGTCGCCAAAGCCGACAGGCTCGTCGGATTCGGCTTTCTTTGCGCCGCCCTTCCGGCTGTCGTCGTCCTTCTTTTGCCGAGTAGGGCGTTCGCGTTCAGGGCGCTCACGCTGACGCGAACGTGCAAGGCGTTCGTCGGCGGATTGCACTTCTGGCGCGTCTTGCGCCGCGATCTCCGGCTGGTCCACGATCTCGACGTCTTCAATGCGGGCGGCGCGGGGCGGTTTCCGTTCACTGCGGGCGCCGCGATCAGAGCGCTCGCCGCGCTCCCGTCCGCCGCTGCTGCTACGTCCGCCGCGCTCCCGGCCAGGACGGCGATCGCGATCTGAGCCTTCGCGGCGCGGCGCTGCGGCGACGGCTTCGTCCAGACCTTCGACGCCGCCTTCTTCAATGGTCATGCCGGTCAGCTGATTGATGGCCGCCAAGAATTTATCATCGGACGGCGTAACGAGCATGAAGGCTTCGCCCAGACGTCCGGCGCGACCCGTGCGGCCGATGCGGTGAACGTAATCATCTGCATGGAAGGGCACATCGAAATTGAAGACGTGACCAACCGATGGAATATCCAAACCGCGCGCGGCGACGTCGGACGCGACCAGCAATTGTAATTCGCCGTTCTTGAAGCGTTCGAGCGTCTTCGTGCGTTCGCTTTGCGGCAGATCGCCATGGATCGGCGCGGCGGAGAAACCATGCTTGGACAGCGACTTCGCGACGATGTCGACGTCCTTCTTGCGGTTGCAGAACACGATGCCGTTTACGACCGTCGTCGTGTTGATCAAGTGACGCAAAGCGGCGCGCTTGCCTTCAGGCGAGCTGGACGCCAGCCGGAACATGCGCTGCGTAATGGTTGTGGCCGCCGTTGCTGGCCGGGCGACTTCGATCTTTTCGGGATCGTGCAAGAATTGTTCGGTGAGGCGCTGAATTTCCGGCGGCATGGTTGCAGAGAAAAACAGGGTTTGCCGGGTGAAGGGCGTCATCTTGAAGATGCGCTCAATGTCCGGGATGAAACCCATGTCGAGCATGCGGTCGGCTTCGTCGACCACCATCATCTGAACGCCGGACATCAGAATTTTACCGCGCTCATATTGGTCGAGCAGGCGGCCTGGCGTTGCGATCAGCACGTCGACGCCGCTCATCAGCAACTTGTCTTGGTCGCCGAAGGAGACGCCGCCGATCAACAGGGCGGTCGTCAAGCGGTGCTTCTTGCCGTACTTGGCGAATTGCTCCGCCACCTGCGCTGCGAGTTCGCGCGTCGGCTCCAGGATCAGCGACCGGGGCATGCGGGCCCGGGCGCGGCCCTTGGAGAGAATTTCAATCATCGGCAGGACGAAGCCTGCCGTCTTGCCTGTCCCAGTTTGGGCGATACCCAAAACGTCTCGGCCTTGCAGAGCCACGGGAATGGCTTGCGCCTGGATGGGGGTCGGGGTCGTGTACCCAGACTCTTCGATGGTTTCCAGGAGTTCGGCGCTCAGGCCGAGGTCTTTAAAGTGCATAATATCTCGAATTTTCAGTTATTTGGCGCACCCTGATGGGGCGGCGAGGCCTCAAAAGAGGCCCTCTTGCGGCACGCTGCTAGATTGCCACGCGCTGCTATGTAGCTGACAAATGGATTGCTTCGGCTGGTTTGTCAATGAGATAGGGCGGCGCAGAGGCTCGTCCGACGCGTTCGCGCTTAAACTTCGCGCGCCCTCGGCTGGTAAAACAACCCAAGTTTCAGGCTGTCCGCAATTCGCGTCGCTTGTTTGAAAAACAGCACGCTTGTCTCCGGTCCCATGACGTCCTCCGTCTCTTGCCGCCAAAGATTGAGCCAGCGGTCAAAGTGTTCTGGGGCTAGGCGCGGCAGCAGCTTGAAATGCTCGCGCATCGGCTGGCCCTTATAGAGGCCCGTCGTCAGCATGACCGACGATCAAAAATTCGACAGCTTCGCCAGATGTGCGGGCCAATCCTCGACAGTGTCGTTGAAGATCGGCCCAAGAGCGGAATCCTGCCGCACGCGGCTGTAAAAAAGGGCGACCAGCTCAGGAGTTTTGGAATCTATCTCTTCGGGGTTCATGCGCGCATCATCCACGGAACGTTTCTAAGAGCCGCAAATAACGGCCGGGGCGTTTCGTCGCCTCACGCCTCAACGATCATATTGAACCCTTCGAACATCATGCGCCTCCCGTCGAAGGGCATTTCATTGTCCTGCATCTTCGCTTCAACGCGCCCATCCTCCATCACACCAGCTTTGCCTTTGTCGCGCGCCGCCCGGTCTGGCCAAGTGATCCAGGAAAAAACGCAGGTCTCATCGTCCTACACGTTCACCGCCATGGGGAAGGTAGTCAGCGTACCCGGCGGCACATCGTCGCCCCAACATTCGACCACGCTCAGCGCGCCTTGCGCCTTGAACACGTCTGGTCAGCCCAGCGAAGATCAACTCGACGACATCCAAAAGCTTGGCGTGAAGACAATCTTCAATCTCGGACCGCACACGCATGAGAACGCGCTGCCAGATGACGCCGCCAGCGCCGCCGCGCTTGGCATAAAATACGTTCACATCCCTGTCGCGTTCGATGCGCCGAGCGAAGCGAACTTCAATTCATTCGTTGCGGCGATGAAGTCCTGCGTGGGCGAAACAGTTCACGTGCATTGCATCGCGAACATGCGCGTGTCGGCCTTCTTCTATCGCTACAATTGCGGCGTGCTGGGTATGCGGGAGGCGGCCTTGCGCATGGTGATGGATTCCATCTGGACGCCGGGCGGGGTGTGGGCTGTGTTTATCGGCGATCCGCTCAACGCAGCACAGCCGCACGGCGCCGCGCCGAAACCCTTAGAGACCTAAACGAACCAGGGCGCTTCAGCGGCGGCGCGAAACAACGCGCGCGCCTTGTGCTCGCATTCCTGGCGTTCGAGTTCGGGATTGGAATCGAGCACAATCCCCGCGCCAGCCTGCACATGCAGCACGCCGTCTTTCACCACGCCCGTCCGCAGCGCGATGCAGATGTCCATATCGCCGCCAGCCGAGAAATAGCCGACGCCGCCGGCATAAACGCCGCGCTGCGCGCCTTCGAGCTCGTTGATGATCTCCATCGCACGCACTTTTGGCGCGCCGGAGGTCGTGCCCGCCGGAAAGCCCGCGAACAACGCATCGAGCATGTCCTTGTCCGGATCGAGCCGGCCTTCGACGTTCGAGACGATGTGCATTACATGGCTGTAGCGCTCGACTTGGAAGCGCTCCGTCACGCGCACCGACGAACGCTCGGGCCAGGATGGATCGTTGGACGGCTTGCCGCTCGGCGCGGCGACGCGGCCCACATCGTTGCGGCCGAGATCCAGCAACATCAAATGCTCCGCCAGTTCCTTGGAGTCGGAGAGCAATTCTTCTTCGAGTGCGCGATCTTCGTGCGGCGTCTTGCCGCGCGGACGGGTTCCAGCGATAGGGCGCACAGTGACGCGGCCATCGCGCACGCGCACCAGGATCTCGGGGCTGGCGCCGATGACGTTGAACCCGTCAAACGCGAAATAAAACATGAAGGGCGAGGGGTTCATGCGCCGCAACGCCCGATAAAGCGAGAAGGGCGGGTGCTTGAACGGCGCCTGAAAAGGCTGGCTCAGCACGACCTGAAAAATATCGCCCGCGCGAATATAATCTTTCGCTGCATCCACCATGGTGCGGAAGCGCTCTGGCGCGATTTTCGCGACGGGATTTACCTCATCCGGTGCGGCTTCACGCGGACGGCGGTCTGGATTCGTCTGATCAAGAACCGCCGCGATGCGATTGAGGCGCGCATGCGCCGCGTCAAACGCGCTCTGGGCGTCGGCGCCGTCGGGGCCCTTCCGCGCCACTGTCGCCAGCACGATTTCCTGCCGCACGCCATCGAACATCAAGGTGACGGTGGGGCGCATGAGGATGGCGTCGGGCGTGCCGAGCGGATTGCCAGGCGCATCCGGCAAGCGCTCGATCCAACGCACAGTATCGTAGCCCAAATAGCCAAACAGACCCGCGGCCATCGGCGGCAGAGAATCTGGAATGGTCAGAGAATTGGCCTGAATTAGAGCGCGCAGCGCATCTAACGCCGTCGCTTCCGCGCAAGGTTTGAAATCAGCGCGCCGGAACCCGCCTGCACTGATCGCGCCTTTGTCGCCATCGGCGCGAAAGACAAGATCGGGCTCAAGTCCGATGACGGAGAAACGTCCACGGGACTCGCCGCCTTGCACGGATTCCAACAAGAACAATCCCGTGGTTTCTGGATCAAGCTTCAACGCCGCCGAGACGGGCGTTTCCAAATCGTCGATCCGGCGAAGCGCGACCAAAGCCGCGCCTTCGCGTTCGAACAACGGCTTAAATGCGTCGAAGGCAATGGCGGACGTCATTATTGATCGTCGCCGCCGCGTCCATTGATTTGGTCGAATTGCGCTTGATTGATCTTAATTTTCGCGCGCGCCATCACGGCCATTTGGTAGGCGTTGGCGATCTCGTTGCCAAACTGACCAATGCTTGACGCTTGGATTTGCGCAAGGAGCTGCGGATTTGAGCGTGGATCTTCTCGCGTGATCGTTTCGATCTCGGCGGCGATGTAACCACCATCCGGGGCCGGACCGACCACCGTTTGCTTCAGGGCGCCCGCAAAGATGACCTGCGCCATTTGCGGATTGATCGCCGCATCGGTTTCACCGCGGCGCAGCGCCTTCGCCGGCGCGATCACCTTGAACCCTTTTTCAGCGGCGGCCTTGTCGAGCCCACCTTTGCTTTGCGCCAAAGCTGCGAACTCATTGGCGGCTTTTTCAATCGTGGCGATCCGTTTTTGGATATAAAGCCGCTTGCCGACATCCATTTTCACCTGATCGAGAGGCAGTTTATCGGCGGGTTTCACAGCGTCTGTGCGCACAATGTAATAGGAGCCGTCTTCCAAAGTGTCGGCGTCGGCTTGTTCGCCTTGTGCGGTCGCAAACAAAGCGGCGCGGATTTTTTCCGGCACCAAAGCTTCAATCGGCTCGCGGCGCGCCGTCAGGCCCTGGCGATCGATTGGCTCATAGGTCATCGCCGTCACTCCAGCCGCTTGCGCAGCCTTTTCCAGCGTTGCGCCGCCAGAGACAGAATCTTCGATGGTTTCGAGCGCCTTAAAGAGAAGATCCTTGCCTTGCTCTTCGGCCAATTCATCGCGGATTTGCTGACGGGCTTTGGCTTCATCCATCGGAGCAGGCAGAATGACGCCCTCCACCACCAAGACAGACGCAGCGCCAAGCGTGCCGATAACCGGGCCGATAATTGCGCCGGGTTTGGCGGCGAAGACTGCGTCGGCAATCTTAACGTCGCCGATGTCCGTCTTGGCTTTCCCCGTGAAACTGAGAGGTGCGTCGATTTTCAGCGCTGTCGCAATCGCGCTCAGCTTTTCACCTTTTTTGGCGCGGTCAGCGATCTGTTGCGCGATCGCTTGGTTCGATACTGGCAATTGCTGGAATGAGCGCTTTTCGGGCGCGGTCAAACGCGCGCGATTGGCGTCGAGCAATTTCACGATCTGATCTTCAGGGACATCGATCCTTGCCGCAAAATCCTTCGGCTGCAAAAGCGCCAGAGTGGCGGTGCGATATTCCGGCACGGCATACAGCTGGCCGCCTTGCGCGTCATAGAACGCCTTGATCTCGGGATCGCTCGGCGGCGCGGGCGCCGGAATTGCGGACGGCGGAACCTTAACATATCGAATATTGCGGCTCTCGCTGCGCAGTTTCAGTTCCTGCACGATGAATGACATTGGAGCTTGCGCGCCAGATCCCGCCGCGATGCCGAGCTGCGATTTCACGAGATCCTGGCGCAATTCCTTCATGAAGGTGTCGCGCGTATAGCCAGCATCGCCGATGGCGCGCTCGAACGCGACTTTGTCAAAACTTTTTAGCCCATTTTGGAAAGCTGGGATTTCACGAATTTGCTTGGCGATCGCGGCGTCACTGATTGCTAGGCCTAATTTGTCCGCCGCCTGCGCCATCACGGCGCTCGCCACCTGCTCGTCGAGAAAGGCCTTATCCAAGCCACGCTTGCGCGCCTCGTCGGCCGAGAAGCTTTGGCCATTCTGTTCGGCCTGCTGTTGCATGCGCCGGATCGCCCGGTCGAAGCCTGATTGGAATTCGCGGCCGCTGATCGCCTGATTGTTCACATCGGCGACGGAATCGTTAACTCGAGCGCGGAAAACGTCCTCGATGCCAAAGATCGCGAAGCCGATGACCAGCGGCACGATGATGATCAACGCGCCGAACCGGCCGAAGCCTTTGCGCATACCGCTGAGCATTGATGAACCTAACTATTGAGGAGGGCGACAAATCGGGCCGGAATGTAGTGGCGGCGCAGCATACGAGCAAGCGCCCAGCGCAAGTACCGCGTGGGGAGTGCAAAGCGCGGAAGTTCCGGCCCTTAGCCAGGTCCTTGCGGCATGCGTGGAAAGCTGGGGAGATGCGCCGGCGGCTGATCCCAATGCGCGGCGCTTGCAGCAAAGATGCTCATCCCAGGCACGATTGTTTCCGCATCGTTCAAAATTCCGGCCTGCACCATGGTGACGCCCGGCATCGCCGCCGCAGCAGCGTAAACACGCGCACCGCAGGTCGGGCAGAAGGCGCGGGTCACGTCGTAACCGCTGTCGCCTTTGCTCACATATTTTGTGAGAGGGCCGCTGATGCTCACTGCAGGCTCTGGCAACGCCACAACCGTGCTATGGCCGCCGCCGGACCCGCGCTGACAGTCCGTGCAATAGCATTTGCCCATAAACAAGGGCTCACCCTGCGCCGCCACCTTCACCGCGCCGCACAGGCAATTTCCAGACACATTCATGTTCGTCTCCTTTATCTCAGAGCCGCGAGACGTCTCCTGGGCCGCGTCCTTATAGCATTGCGACGCATGGATTACGCCAATGGACTTAAGCGTCGGCGGGCGGCTTAAGCGAGTTTGCGCCCGCTTGACGGCGCGCACTCAGTCCGCTTTGTGCAGGCGCTGCAGGCTAAATAGCAATTATGCGCCGGGATTTCCGATCCTGGCGCGCACAAAGGAGCTCATTCATGGTTCGTCCCCTGATCGCCGGCAATTGGAAGATGCACGGGACCGCCGCTGCTTTGTCTGAGGCGAAGGCGCTGGCGGACGACGTGGGCGGAAAAGCGCCCGCAGGCGTAGATGTGGCGATCTGTGCTCCGGCCACCTTGGTTGAGCGTTTGAGCAAAACCCTGGCGGCAACGGGCATTTGGACCGGCGGCCAAGACTGCCACGCGGAAGTGCAAGGCGCCTTTACCGGCGATGTTTCGGCTGAAATGCTAAAGGACGCGGGGGCGAATTGCGTGATCGTCGGCCATTCCGAACGCCGCCAATATCATGGCGAAACCGACGCGCAGGTCGCGAAAAAGGCCGAAGCCGCCATCCGCGCCAGCCTGTTCGTCATCATCTGCGTTGGTGAAAGCCTGGAGCAGCGGGAAGCGGGTCAGGCCCTTTCGATCGTTACCAAACAAACCCTGGCCAGCCTGCCGGACCTGCCTGAAGGCACGTTCGCCATCGCTTACGAGCCCATTTGGGCCATCGGCACGGGCAAGGTGCCGGTCAATGCCGACATCGTGGAAATGCACGGCGCTTTGCGCGAAGCGCTGCGCTCAAGGCTCGGCGCGGCCGCCGATGGCGTGCGTTTGCTCTATGGCGGGTCGGTCAAAGCGTCGAATGCTGTGGAAATCCTCGGATTGCCTGGGGTCAATGGGGCTCTCGTGGGGGGCGCCAGCCTCAAAGCCGCCGAATTCGGCGCCATAGTACAGGCGGGGGCGCGGTAAGGAACGCGCGCGGGTCTGGCGGGCGCTCTTCGTTTGCGCTAAGAGCCCCGCCTTATACTGCACAAGCACAGAACGAGGCGGTGCGCGCAGAACGCGTATTGGACTCTTTCGCCATAATGTCGGGTAGGATTCCGCGCGCATGCAAGCCGTTGTATTTGCAATTCATCTTATTATTTCGCTTGCGCTGGTCGGCGTGATTTTGCTGCAGCGATCGGAGGGTGGCGCCCTTGGAATCGGCGGCGGAACCAATTCCATGGTGTCGGGCCGGGGCGCAGCGTCGCTGCTGACGCGCTCCACGGCGATCCTGGCCGGATTGTTCTTCGTGACCAGCCTGTCGCTGGCGGCTTTGGCCGGCATCAAGAAAAAGAACGATATTTTGGACATCAACGCGCCGGTGTCCGCTGCGCCGGCGCCGAGCGTGCCCCTGAGCATCCCGGCGGCGCCCGCCGCCACCCCGCCAGCAATTCCAGCCATCCCAGATCCAACGCCACAGAAGAGCTCAAGCCTGGATCTCGCGCCGAAAGTGACCGGCGCAGTCGCTGAAACCAAGGCCGCAGCGAAGCCCGCCGCTACGGCGCCGGCGGCGAAGCCTGCAATCCCTGAACCCACCGCCGATGCAACGCCAAACCCGGTAGAGCCTGCCGGCCCCAGCATCTCAGGCGGCGATACGGGCGAAGCCGGCGGCGGTGCGGGCGGTCCACAGCCTCGCTAAAGCGCGGGTTTGACCGCGCCCCAAGCGCGCAAAGCACACCCGAAAATCAATAACCGCCCCCCGCACGCCGAATAAAACTGAGGCGTAAGTCACTTTGAGCGGGACAGGGCGCGAATCGGCGGTAAAACGGTCCCCCATGTCCCGATATGTTTTTATTACGGGCGGGGTCGTCTCGTCTCTCGGCAAAGGTGTGGCGTCTGCGGCCCTCGGCGCGCTGCTGCAGGCGCGCGGCTATAAGGTCCGACTGAAGAAGCTTGACCCCTATCTCAATGTCGATCCAGGCACGATGTCGCCTTATCAACACGGCGAAGTCTTCGTCACCGACGACGGCGCTGAAACCGACCTCGATCTCGGCCATTATGAACGCTTCACCGGCGTTTCGGCCAAGAAGACCGACAACATCACCACCGGCCGAATCTATTCTGAGATCCTCGCGAAGGAACGCCGCGGCGACTATCTCGGCGCGACGGTGCAGGTCATTCCGCACGTCACCGACGCCATCAAAAATTTCATCCGCGCCGGCGTGTCGGATGAGGATTTCGTTCTGTGCGAGATCGGCGGCACGGTAGGCGACATCGAAGGCCTGCCGTTCTTTGAAGCCATCCGCCAGTTCGGCCAGGAATGCGATCCCGGCCAGAGCCTGTTCATCCACCTCACGCTGCTGCCCTACATCCCAGCGGCGGGCGAGATGAAGACCAAGCCGACGCAACACTCGGTGAAGGAGCTGCGCTCAATCGGCATCCAGCCGCAGATCATCATGTGCCGCTGCGACCGGCCGATCCCGAAGGACGAAAAGCGCAAGATCGCGCTTTTCTGCAATGTGCGCGAAAGCTCCGTCATCGAAGCCCGCGACATCGAACATATCTACGAAGCGCCAATCCATTATCACGCCGAAGGCCTCGACACCGAAGTGCTCAAGCACTTCCAGATCAAGAAGCCGGGGGAACTGAAGCTCGACCGCTGGAACGAGGTCTCTAAGCGCCTGCGCGAGCCGGATGGAAACGTCACCATCGCGGTGGTCGGCAAGTATACCGGCATGAAGGACGCCTATAAGTCCCTCATCGAAGCGCTGACCCATGGCGGCCTCGCGAACAATATCCGCGTCGGGATCAAATGGGTGGATTCGGAAATCTTCGAACACGACGAGGAGGCGATCGCCGAGCTTGAAGACGTGCACGGAATTCTGGTGCCCGGCGGCTTTGGCGAGCGCGGGGCGGAAGGCAAGATCCGGGCGGCGCAATTCGCGCGTGAACGCAATGTGCCGTATTTCGGCATATGCTTCGGCATGCAGATGGCCGTGGTTGAAGCCGCGCGCAATCTGGTCGGCCTCAAAGACGCCAGCTCGACGGAATTCGGCCCGACCTCAAACGCCGTCGTCGGCCTGATGGAAGAATGGATGCGCGGCAACGAGCTGGAAAAGCGGCGGGCAGGCGGCGATCTTGGCGGCACGATGCGCCTGGGCGCGTTTGACGCGGCGCTTGCGCCCGGCACGCGCGTGGCCGCGATCTATGGCGCGACGGAAATCTCTGAACGCCACCGGCATCGCTATGAAGTGAATATGTCGTACCGCAGCGCGCTGGAAGAACATGGCCTACGTTTCTCCGGCACGTCGCCGGACGGATTACTGCCAGAAATCGTCGAGCACGAAAACCATCCCTGGTTCATCGGCGTGCAATACCATCCGGAACTAAAAAGTCGCCCGTTCGAACCGCACCCGCTGTTCGCAAGCTTCGTCGCCGCGAGCCTGGAGCAGAGCAGATTGGTGTGACGCGCCGTCGACTCGATTCAAGATTACGTAATTTGGAATAGCCGCACAGCGCTCTGAATCTTCTTATTGAAAGAGCGAAACTAAGCGCCTCACATAGATCACGCCATGAGATCATTCTTCGCGAGACATTATTTCCGAACAGGCGGCGTTGCCGCTTGCGATGTCGTTTCGAACATATCCGGCAATTTCCACTGGCCATCCAAATAAGGTTGGGGCGGCCCGAAGAGACGGATAATGACAAAATAGCCGCGGCCAGGAACCGTCTGGATTGAGTTTCTGCCCTTCACGTTTGGGCCAAGCGGCAAACCAAAACTCCCATCCAGCTACATTTCCGGCGCCATGATGGAAGAGACGTTTGGCCGCGCCGACGGCGCGGCGACTAGGTCGAAATGTTCTGCATCGTAAGCTGTCAGCGACCAATAAGATTGCACCGGCACGGTCGCGGGCACACGCAATGCGTAAGACCTCCCACCGTCGAGAAATAAGCCATCCGCGCGCACGCGGACACTATTCTGGCGCAGGTCGCGGACTGGCGGGACGAGGATTTCTAAGGCCGCCGCGCCGTTTTAGGCCGGATAAGCGTCGCGCCCATAGGTCCATTCGGTGCGAAATTGATTGTCAGCTCCCTGGACGACGACGAACGCCTCGTGACCCATTTCGCCCGCTTTTTGCGCGGCCGCGAGCGCGGCTTTCATCGCAATCGCTTGCGATGAATAGGGACCGTATTGCTGGCCATTGAGTTTAACGTGCCAACCGGTCTGGTTCTTGACCACGAAATATAGTGCGCGGGCCATACAATGCGCCTTCGACTCCACTCTGCCAAGCAAGAGCAAAGTGTGACATTACCGATGTCAGTGATTCGTGGAAGAGCACACGAAGATTAGCCCGCTATAAACTCAACACCGCGCGGACATGCGCCAGTCCATGCGCGCCATAGCCGTTAAAGTCGGTGACGCAGGCGGGCCCATAAGCGCCTGCGCCGCCGAACTCCACATAATCGCCCTCGCGCAGGTCGCCGGGCAGATCCAAGCGATGCGGCAGAACATCCAGCGGGTCGCAAGTGGGGCCGAACGTCTTGAAGCTCCGCGTCGATCCTTTGCGCAACGCGCCGTCGCGCCACACCCTGAATGGTTGGCGCAGATCGGGCGCCTGATAAGCCTCCATCAGGCCGCCATAAATGCCGTCATTCAAAAAAACATCGTCGGCGCTCACCAGCTTCACGCAGGTCAGCAGCGACATGCAATCGGCGACGAGGCCGCGACCAGGCTCGCACTCCAACGCCGGATGGTTTCCGTCGAACGCGGATAGGACTGCCGCGTCGATCGCAGCGAAGAAGTCTTCTGGCTCCGGCGTGGTTTGAAGCAAATAATTGGCGGGAAAGCCGCCGCCGACATTCAGCGTGCTGACCACAGTCTCGCTCGCCGCCGAGATGCGGCCGGCTGCTTCGATGTGGCGGATATAGACTTGCGGATCGTGGCATTGCGATCCTGGATGAAAGGTGAGGACAGGCGCATAACCCAAGGCTACGACCCTAGTCAGCAGACCAGCACACTCGTGTTCCGGCGCGCCAAACTTGGTGGAAAAATCATGTGACGACGAGCCATGTTCGCGTGGCAGCACGAAGCGCACGGCAAACTCAACGGAAGGGTCGCCGCCGATAATGGCGTGGACCTTCTCGATCTCCTGCACGCAATCCACGGCGAAACGTGTGCAGCCATGCACATGATAGGCCACCTCGATCTCGCGGCGGGACTTCACCGGGTTGTGGTAGTGCAGCTGGGCCTGCGGCGCGACGGCGCGCACCTGTTCGATCTCGCGCACCGAGGCGACGTCGAAGCCCTGCAGGCCGCCCGCGGCGAGCGCCGCCAGAACGGGCGGCAGCGAATTGCACTTCACCGCATAGGTAGTTTCGCCTGGGAAGCCGGCGAGATAGCGCTTCAGACGCGCCCGCAATGCGGCTTCGGAAAAGCAGAACACAGGCGCATCGGGTTCTTCGGCGGCGGCGAAGGCGCCGGCATTGGCGTAAAGCTGGCCCGCGTTCGAGTGCGTATCCGGCATGCGCGCCTCCTTAAGCTCCTAAGTGAGCTTCAGAACGTCCTCAGTTCCCGCAGCGAAGGCGGCGATGGCCGCCGCCTGCACCGCATGAATACCCGGCCTCTCAAACTCGATCCATTCGAGCGCTGCGACAGGAGTGTAGGGCCCCACGGACGTAACGTAATCAGGGTATCGATCCTGCATCACGCGCCAGTCCGTCCCCGTATGCCGCACCAAGACTATCCCCGCGTCGCGTATTACTATGTGCAGCTCCTCGATCGCCATCGCCGCGCTAGCGCCGCGCCATCGCCGCGCCATCGCCGCGCTAGCGCCGCTGCAGCTCGAGAACGTCGAGCGTGCTCTCGTAATAAGGCGCAGGCAATTCCAGTCGCAGGCGATCCGGGCCGATGCGATAGAGACGGCCGACGGAATTCTCTTTCGGATCGTTGTTATAGGCGATCGGCTGATCGTCGTTCACATAGGTCGCACCAAGATAGACGTAGGACGCGCCGTCCACCTCGCGCCACAGCCGGCCGATGAAACGCTGCGAGCCGGAGCGCTTTTGGATCACCAGCGATTGGTCGGGCCCTTGCTGGATGTGGCACGCGAAGTACGGGTAGCGAATGAGCTGCAGGAACTGGCCGCCCAGCTTCGTCATGCGGCAGCGGTAGCGCCCCACGAGGTCCTGATCTGCGACAGGCATTGTTTCGGCGGCCAGCATGGTCCGGGTGTCCGCCGCGGCCTCCAGCGCGTTGGGCTCCTTGGCGGCGGCGGCGGTCTCCGCCTCCTGAATAGCGCGGGCCCTTGTGGCCGCCAGATCGTCCAGCCGGATTTGGTCCTCCGGCGAGATCAGCGCCCGCCATCCCAGAGCAGGCGCGGCCAGTGGTGCGGCCAGCGCCGGACTTGCCGCCAAGGCCAATAGTCCCGCCGAAAGAGCAGCGCGCATCGTCATGAATCAATCCTACGGGTTTTTCTGAAGCGCATAATGCCGCCCGCGGGCGCTTAAAAGTCCTCAGCGCGGCGCTGGAGCGCGCTTGATAAAACCTTAAACAAGGGGCGTTAACCAAAGCGACAATAGCAACAAAGCGGACGTTGGGCGGCGGGGCAGCTAGAGGAACACGCCTATGGTCCATGCTTTGTTTTCGATCCCGACTTGCGCCTATTGGGGCTGGCGTCACGCCGCTCAAGCAACCCTCGCGATGTGGCGCTAAAGAGGAACCTCCGCCGAATTTCAAGGAATTCTGGCCTGCCGATGGACTCGTTCCAGTCCGTGTGACATATCCCCGTCCTTTCTTTTTGACGCGCGGGCGTTCCGATGCGGCCTCTCGGCGCGCCGGAGCCGCATTTCACCGGATACGAACATGGAAGTCTGCGAAACCAAGTCCGAAGGCCTGAGCCGGATGTATCAGGTCACGGTCAGTAAAGATGAACTGGCCACAAAGCTGGAGGCGAAAATCGCCGAAGCCGCGCCGCAGATCAATCTGAAGGGTTTCCGGCCCGGCAAAGCCCCAGCGAGCCACATTAAGCGTCTGTACGGCCCATCGATCATGAAGGACGTGATCGATCAGGCAGTGCAAGAGGGCACACAAAAAGCAATTGAAGACAATAAGATCCGCGTCGCCCAACAGCCGAATATTCACCTTGAGGGCGAGTATGAGAAAATCGCCGCCGGCGAAATGGATCTGGCCTTTCACTTCCATGTCGAAGTGATGCCTGAATTTACGCCAGCCGATCCCGCGTCTTTGGAAGTGACCAAGCTGGTGGCTGAAGTACCCGAAAGCTTGATCCAAGAACGCCTGCAAGCACTCGCTGAAAGCAACCGCACGTTCGCGACGAAGGCAGGAGCGGCGGAAAGCGGCGACAGCCTAACGATTGATTTCGAAGGCTTCATTGGCGACGAGGCGTTCGAAGGCGGCAAAGCAGAGGGCGCGGAACTGGTGATCGGCTCCGGCCGTTTCATTCCCGGCTTCGAAGAGCAATTGACCGGCGCAGCTGCGGGCGAGCACCGCACGCTCTCCGTGACCTTCCCGGAAGATTATCCCTCGGAAAATCTCGCCGGCAAGGAAGCCCGGTTTGAGGTCGAGGTTAAGGAAGTAAAGGCCCCCGATGCGGCTGTGGTCGACGAAAATCTCGCCAAGCGCTTTGGTCTGGAAGGCCTTGATCCTCTGAAGAACGCCGTGAAACTCGAGCTTGATAATGAAATGCGGATCGCCCAGCGCACCAAGCTTAAGAAGTCGCTGCTCGACGCCATCGACGCCGCGCACAGCTTCGATTTGCCGCCGAATATGCTGGAAGGCGAGTTCCAGGAGATCTGGCGCCAAGTTCAACAAGAAAAAGAAGCTGGCCGCCTCGACGCAGACGACACCGCTAAATCGGATGAGGACCTGGAAGCGTCTTATCGCAAAATCGCCGAACGCCGCGTGCGATTGGGCCTGGTCCTGGCGGAAACCGGCCGCATGAACAATATCCAGATCCGCGATGAAGAAATTGCGCGCGCATTAAACGCGCAAGCGCGCCGTTTCCCTGGCCGCGAAAAGGAAGTCATCGACTTCTATCGCCGCACGCCCGGCGCCTTGGCGCAGATCCAAGCGCCGATTTACGAAGACAAGGTCATCGATTTCATCCTCGAATTGGCGAAGGTTACTGAAAAAGCCGTCACCAGGGACGAATTGCTCGCGGAAGACGCGATCGTTTAGGCCAAAAACTAGGGCGGCTCTGAGGAGCCGCCCGCTTCAATTGCGCGCCAATATCACACCATTCCAAGACTTTGACTGCGGGATCCTGGAATAGAGGCGCCGGACGCGCTTCTATTGGCGCTTGGTTATCCTATATCTCGTATTAGTCTAAGCCGCTGATTCCTGCATAACGAGGCGTTGATGTTCGATCCCATAGAGCAATACATGAACCTAGTGCCGATGGTGGTCGAACAAACCAGCCGCGGCGAACGGGCGTTCGACATCTTTTCCCGCCTGCTAAAAGATCGAATCGTTTTCATCACAGGCGGCGTGGAAGATGGCATGGCCAGCCTCGCGATCGCGCAGCTTCTTTTCTTGGAATCCGAGAACCCCAAGAAGGAAATCGCGATGTATATCAATTCGCCAGGAGGCTACGTCACCTCAGGCCTCGCGATCTACGACACCATGCAATACATCCGGTCGCCTGTGTCGACCGTGTGCGTCGGTCAGGCGGCGTCGATGGGGTCGCTGCTTTTGGCTGGCGGCGAACACGGTTTACGCATCGCGCTACCGAACGCCCGGATCATGGTGCATCAGCCTTCAGGGGGCTATCGTGGCCCGGCGTCGGACATCGAACGCCATGCCGAAGACATTTTGGCGACCAAGAAGCGTTTGAACGAAATTTACGTCAAGCACACTGGTCAAACCTATGAAGTCGTGGACAAAACGCTCGACCGGGACCATTTCATGACAGCAGAACAGGCCAAGAATTTCGGCATTGTTGACCGGGTGTTTGAACGGCGCGACCTCGTCGAGGCAGCAGGCGGCAAGTAAGAATAGACGTTAACCACGACACGAAAAGCCAGGGCGCTTGCCCCTTTGGCCATCGTGTGGTCGTATATCTGCAATAGCAAAGGGTTCAGTAACCAGCTGCCCCTAGCATTGCTGTTTCGGGCGGCGACGCCCAGTTATGGCGCGCAAGTGGGGCTCTATTGAGAGCGAAGCGAGCGCTGGAGGTGGTATGAGCAAATCTTCGACAACCAGCGATTCGAAGAATACGCTCTATTGTTCGTTCTGCGGCAAGAGCCAGCACGAAGTGCGCAAGCTCATTGCCGGCCCAACGGTGTTCATCTGTGATGAATGCGTTGAGCTCTGCATGGACATCATCCGCGAAGAGAACAAGAACCAACTTGTTCGCTCCAAGGAGGGCGTACCAACGCCGCGCGAAATTTGCGACGTGTTGGATGATTATGTGATCGGTCAAACCTACGCGAAAAAGGTTTTGTCGGTCGCGGTACACAATCACTACAAGCGGCTGAACCATGCCGGAAAGAGCGATGTAGAATTGGCGAAGTCGAACATTTTGCTGGTCGGCCCAACGGGCTGCGGCAAAACGTTGCTTGCCCAAACGCTCGCGCGCATCATTGATGTGCCGTTCACAATGGCGGATGCTACAACGCTGACCGAAGCTGGCTATGTCGGCGAAGATGTCGAAAACATCATTCTGAAGCTGCTGCAGGCGGCCGACTACAATGTCGAGCGCGCTCAACGCGGCATCGTCTACATCGACGAGGTCGACAAAATCTCTCGTAAGTCTGACAATCCTTCAATCACCCGCGACGTGTCGGGCGAAGGCGTTCAGCAGGCTTTGCTGAAGATCATGGAGGGCACGGTCGCTAGCGTTCCCCCACAAGGCGGCCGCAAGCATCCGCAGCAGGAGTTCCTGCAGGTCGACACAACCAACATCTTGTTTATCTGCGGCGGGGCCTTCGCAGGCCTTGAAAAGATCATCTCGATGCGCGGCAAGGGCACGACGATCGGCTTCGGCGCCGATGTGCGCGATCCTGACGACCGACGCACCGGTGAGGTGTTGCGCGAAGTTGAACCGGATGATTTGCTGAAGTTCGGCCTCATTCCTGAATTTGTCGGCCGTCTACCTGTTCTGGCGACGCTTGAGGATCTGGACGAGGATGCGCTCATCAAGATCCTGCAAGAGCCTAAGAATGCTCTGGTGAAGCAGTATCAGCGCTTGTTCGAGATGGAGAATGTCCGTCTGACGTTCTCCGAGGAAGCTCTACGCCTCGTGGCCCGGAAGGGTATTGCACGCAAGACCGGCGCTCGCGGCCTGCGTTCGATCATGGAAAGCATGTTGCTGGAAACCATGTTCGAACTGCCGAACCTGGGCGGTGTAGAAGAAGTGGTTATTAACGGAGAAGTCGTCGAGGGCCGCGCCAAACCGCTCTACATCTACTCCGATGTGCGCGCGCAAGAATCAACCGCCAGCTAAGGGCGAGCTGATATATCGGGTTTTTCCCGTTCCGGGAGAATCAGAACTAACGAGGCGCCGCCATCCAGCGGCGCCTCTTTTTCGGCCCGACGCCAGTGCTCTTGAAGCAAGTTCAGCTCAGGGCCACATGGGCTATGGCGCGCTAGCGCAAAGCAAGCAATCTTAGCGCCAAGGGGGTGGATTCGGTCCGCCCAGGAGAAAGTTTGAATGTCCAATTCCAAGACCTATCCAGTCCTGCCGCTGCGCGACATCGTTGTGTTCCCGCACATGGTCGCGCCGCTCTTCGTAGGACGTGAGAAGTCAGTGCGGGCGCTCGAAGAAGTCATGCGAAATGACAAGCAACTCATTCTTGCCGCCCAGCGTGATGCAAGCGACGATGATCCCGCGGCTGACGGAATTTATGAAATCGGCACGGTCGCCACGATCTTGCAGATGCTCAAGCTGCCCGACGGCACCGTAAAGGTGCTTGCCGAAGGCGTGCGCCGTGTGAAGCTATCGAACGTCAGCGATAAGGCGGAATATTTCGAAGCCGAAGCAACGCCCTTGGAAGATCAAAACGCAACCGCGCCAGAAGCGCTTGCGCTCATGCGATCCGTCGTCGAACAATTCGAAGCCTATATGAAGCTGAACCGGAAAATTCCGCCTGAAGCGCTGGCCTCGATTCAAAAAATCAAAGACCCATCGGAACTGGCCGACCAGGTTGCTGGCCATCTCACGATCAAGCTGGTCGATAAGCAGACCTTGCTTGAAACGCGTTCAGTGTCTGAGCGCCTTGAAAAAGTGTTCGCCCATATGGAAGGCGAAATCTCCATGCTTCAAGTGGAGCGGAAAATCCGCAACCGCGTGAAGCGCCAGATGGAGAAGACGCAACGCGAATATTATCTGAATGAGCAGATGAAAGCGATCCAGCGCGAACTTGGCGAAGGCGATGACGGTCGCGACGAACTCGTCGAGCTGGAAGAGCGCATCCGCCGCACAAAGCTCTCAAAGGAAGCGCGGACCAAAGCCGACGCTGAAATGAAAAAGCTACGGCAGATGTCGCCAATGTCGGCAGAGTCAACAGTCGTCCGGAATTATCTGGACTGGTTGCTGGCCCTCCCTTGGGGCGCCAAGAAGCGCATCAAAAAGGACGTCGACGCCGCTGAACTTGTCCTCAACGAAGATCATTATGGCTTGGAGAAAGTCAAAGAGCGCATCCTCGAATATCTCGCGGTGCAGTCGCGCACGACCAAGCTGCGCGGCCCAATCCTATGCTTGGTCGGTCCTCCGGGCGTCGGCAAAACTTCATTGGCGCGCTCGATCGCAAAAGCGACAGGTCGTGACTTCGTGCGCATGTCGCTTGGCGGCGTACGCGATGAAGCCGAAATCCGCGGTCACCGCCGGACTTATATCGGCGCCATGCCAGGCCGTGTCATTCAGTCTATGAAGAAGGCGAAATCTTCGAACCCGCTTTTCTTGCTCGACGAAATAGACAAGATGGGCTCGGACTATCGTGGAGATCCTGCGGCGGCGTTGCTGGAGGTCTTGGACCCAGAGCAAAACTCAACGTTCAACGATCACTATCTTGAAGTTGATTACGATCTCTCGGACGTGATGTTCATCACCACGGCGAACTCGTTGAACATGGCGCAGCCTTTGTTGGACCGGATGGAGATCATCCGTATTCCTGGCTACACCGAAGACGAGAAGCTCGAGATCGCAAAGCGTCACTTGGTGCAAAAAGTGGTCGAGGCGCACGCGCTGAAAAAAGGCGAGTGGACTCTCACCGACGAAGGCATTCGTGACTTGGTCCGTTACTACACACGGGAAGCCGGCGTTCGTTCACTGGAGCGCGAGATTGCAAACCTGGCTCGAAAGTCAGTGCGCGAAATCGAACAAAAGAAGAAAACATCGGTCACGATCAATTCGGCGAACATCGCCGACTACGCCGGCGTACGGAAGTTCCGTTACGGCGAGACGGATTTGGAAGACCAAGTCGGCGTCGTCACAGGCCTCGCCTGGACGGAGGTCGGCGGCGATCTTCTGACTATCGAAGCGGTGCAGATGGCCGGCAAGGGCAAGATGACCGTTACCGGCACTCTTGGCGACGTCATGAAGGAATCCATCTCGGCCGCGAACGCTTATGTGCA
>Ga0247831_1000762_pt1 | contig 68898 bp, 47 predicted proteins | sample LaCruzMarch2015__9_FD_192406 | JGI IMG/M metagenome (GOLD analysis project Ga0247831, IMG submission 192406) | Freshwater microbial communities from meromictic Lake La Cruz, Castile-La Mancha, Spain - LaCruzMarch2015_1m | ecosystem: Environmental > Aquatic > Freshwater > Lake | place: Spain...
GCGCGCTACTGATCTCTTCGCTTGCTGGATAAATCGGCCGCAGTCGCTCCGAACGTGGCGCAGCTTCCACGGCGCCTTCAGGCTCCCAGCGCGGATTGGTCAGTTCCAAGTACTTGCCACGCAGTTTCGCTTGGCCTTGAATGACTCCCTTGGCTCCGGGATGCAGTTTCTGCCGCATCCACGGCGCGTGGAACCAGACCGCGCGCACGGTGCCCGTGTCGTCTTCAAAGGTTGCCTCCGAGCGGGGCTTCGGCCGCGGCGTGTGCCGAACCGAGGCAACCTCCACGCGCAATGCCGCAATGGGAGTTTCGCCGCGTTCGCACAGTTCGATCAGGTCCGCGACGGTTCGCTCGCCGCGGTCGTGTTCGTAGCGCATCGGGAAGTGCCGGAGCAGGTCGCCCGCGGTGGCCAAGCCAAGGTGTCGAAACGAACGACCCACCTGCGGTCCCACGCCGGGGAACGCCTCGATAGGAGTAGATGGCCGAAGTTCGGTGTTCTTCATGCGCTGCCTTGAGCGACCGTATCGTATCGGTCGTGTCGAGAGTGCCCTTTGATCCCCAACGAGCGCGCGGTGGATTGTTTGATCCACCCAAAGTTGCCGCACCGAATGCCGGAGCCGCCCCGGCCGCGGCCGCTTCGGGCGCTTCGTCCACGGCAGTGCCGCCACCCATCACGGTCACCGAAGCGAGCAGTGTCATTCGGCGCGCCGTTGAATCGGCGGGCCGCCAGCGCATTGTGGGTGAGGTTTCTAATTTCACGCATCGCGAACATTGGTACTTCACGCTCAAGGACGACAAGAGCCAACTTGAATGCGTGATGTGGGCCAGTGCCAATGCGCGCAGCACCATCACGCCAGCAAACGGCATGCAGGTGATTCTCACTGGTGACCCAACGCACTGGGGTCCACGCGGCCGCACGCAGTTGGTAGTCACGCGGGTCGAGCGTGTTGGTGAAGGCTCGCTGCAACAGCGTTATGAAGAGCTGTGCCGAACGCTGCGCGAACAGGGCTACTTTGACGAAGCGCGCAAGTGTCCGCTCCCGGATTACCCGCGCGCAATCGCTGTCATCACCAGCGCCACCGGCGCTGCGCTCCAGGATGTCCTGCGCACCGCCCGCCTGCGTGCGCCATTTGTGCGCATTCTGGTAGTTGATGTTCCAGTGCAGGGCGATGCTGCTGCGCCCGCGATCGCCCGCGCCATTGATGCCGTCGATCGGCGTGCCGATGAGCTGGGAATTGATGCAATGATCGTCACCCGCGGCGGTGGAAGCTTGGAAGACTTGTGGGCATTTAATGAGCGAATCGTGGCGGATGCTGTGTTCCGCGCCACCACTCCGGTGGTCGCCGCCATCGGTCACGAATCGGATACCACCATCATTGAATTGGTGGCGGACCAGCGCGCCTCTACGCCGACGGCCGCGGTCATGGCGCTGCTTCCAGATAGTGAAGGCATGACGCAGCAGACCGATCATCTGCACGACCGCCTGCAATTCTTGATGCGCCGCCGGATTCATGAGTTGCGCCGAACCGTGGAGTCGCACGCCCGACACACCATGTTCCGATCGCCCACTGCGGTGATTGATCTGCATCGCGCTGCGCTGTTACGCAGTGTGGCACGCCTGGCATTGGCCGCCCGCGCGCGGATCAACAGTACGCGCCACCGGCTATCCGATGCTCGCACTCGATTTGAGCGCCACCGTCCCGCCGCTCGTCACGCCGCTGCCCGCGAGCGACTCTTTGGCCTTGAGGCACGGCTGCACAGCGCCGCACGCAGAACCATCGGCGACTTGCGTTCGCAACTCGCGGGTGCCGATCGACAATTGCGCCTGCTGGGACCGGGCGAAACGCTCGCGCGCGGTTGGTCGCTCACGTTTGCGGCGGATGGCACGCTGATTCGCAGTGCCGCCGATGCGCGGCCTGGGCAGGAAATTGAATCGCGTCTGGCCGACGGCACGGTGCGATCGCGGGTGATTTCTCCTGGCGTTTCCGCGGCGCCAAGCCTCTTTGATCCACCTGCCGGGTAATCTCTTTACTAGTCAGCACACACGTATGAGCAAGCAACCACGCAAATCCGTCAGTAAGCCGCCCGTCGACCCCGCGCTCGATGCCGAAGTGGCCGCCATGAGTTACGAAGAGGCGATCGAAGAACTCGAAGCCATCATTGACCGCATGGAGAAGGGCGAAACGGTCCTTGAGGACAGCCTGCGCGAATATGCACGTGGCGACGCGTTGGTTCGTCGTTGTCGGCAAGTGCTTGATAGCGCCGAGCAGCGCATCGAGGCTATTTCTGGCCAGCAACTTGATGCAGATGCCAAGCCCGCGCAAGCGGACGCGCCGTTCTGACCGATGATGTTTGGTCGCGGCGCGGCTGCGTTGAGAGGTAATCAATCACCATGGGAAGCATGAACGACTTTACGATTGCACTCCCGACGATCGTCAACATGGTGTTCATGTTTGCATTCGGTACATGCGCGGGCAGCTTTATTCACGTGGTGGCGTACCGCATGCCGGCGGGTTTGAGCGTCATCTCGCCTCCTTCGCGTTGCCCGGTGTGCGGATTTCGCCTGCCGTGGTATCAGAACATGCCGATCGTTGGGTACCTGTTGCTGCGCGGTCGATGCTCGGCATGCTCGGTGCACATTCCGGTGCGCTATGTACTGAGCGAGTTGCTGATGGGGCTTCTGTTTGTCGCCATCTATGCGGTGCTCTTTCTGCCGAGTTCCGCAGACTTCTGGTACTCGGTGGGCGACGGTTGGTGGCGAGCCCAGGGGATCATCGCTGCGTTTCCAGCCTTGGTTGCAGTGCTGTGGGGCACTGGCGCACTTGTCGCCATGACCATGTGTGACGCGCGCACCTTTCTGATTCCCGTTGCCATTCCAGGGTGGGCGTCAGTAGTGGCATTGATTGCCTGGCCGATCGCCGCGCTGCTGGCGCGTGACTACGGTCATCCATTTCCGGCGCTTGCCCCAGCCTGGCCAGTGTGTGGTGCTGCGATCGGCGCCGTTGGTGGTTTGGCCATCGCACGGATTCTGCTAGTCGCTGGAATCTTGCCTCGCTCATTTGAAGACTGGGGCGACTATGCCGAGAGCGAGGGCGATGTCTTTGCTGACTATCCATATGCGCGCCGCGAGATGATCAAGGAAGTGGCCTTTGTTGGCCCGGCGGTACTGTTGGGGGCGGTCGGTTGGATCGTCGCAAATCAGCTTGGCGCGCCCACCGAAATGCATCCCGCGGTCGGCGCGATCTTTGCTGTCGCTGCCGGATTTGTCATCGGCGGCGGTGTGGTTTGGGCACTCCGAATCATCGCCTCCGTGCTTCTTGACACCGAGGCCCTTGGGCTTGGCGATGTGCACCTCATGGCGTGCGTCGGCGCGGTCTTCGGGTGGCGCGTGGCGCTGATTGGATTTGTCATCGCGCCGTTCGTTGGTCTGGCGTGGTGGTTGGCCAATCTGTTCCGCAAGGCGCCGATGCGCATGCCGTTTGGACCATCACTCGCTATCGGGTCATTCGCCGCATTCTTTCTGAAGCCGATCGTTGCAACGGCGGTGGTTGCCGGTCTGGCAACCATGGCGCACTTGGGAGGTTGGGCGCGCAACGATCCGAGCGGTGCACTCGCCGTGGCGTCCGTCTTGGCGATCGGTGCGGCTGTTTCTGCTTGGGCCGCGCGACGGACGGGTGGGATTGCCGCTGCGGCGTCAATCATCTTGATGGTGTCCGCGGTGGTGGCATGGATTCTGGCGGCTCACCTGCGTCCCGGAGCGGGTGCGGTGGTGGCAGGGGTCTTAGTGGCGTGTTGTGTGGTGGGCAGTGCCGTCTGTGGTGCCGGATTCGAGGAAGAATCCGGTCCACGAACAGCCCTTTCGCGGATCCTGAGGCTCTTGGCATTCGTGGTGGTCTTTGTTGGGGCATTCCTGCTGCTCGCCCGCCCGGGCTCTCCGAGTTAGGCGTTGTCCTGATCCGCTCGCCCGGCGCCAACAATTCAATAAAAATGCCTTCCAAGCCCTTTACAGGGGCTCCCGGGTCGAGTGCAATGCCGCCACCTCGCAAGGATGCGCGGTCCGACGGTTAGCCATCGGGTGCAGTCACGAACCATTTGAAAGGATTCAGCTCAATGACATTTACTCGCATTATTGCCGTCCCAGCGCTCGCGCTTGTGTCGGTCCTCGTCGGTTGTAACGACTCGCAGAAGGCCGCTCAGGCGGATCTGCTAACTCAGAACGAGACGCTGACCAAGCAGCTCGAAGACAAGAACAACAATCTTCAAGATATTGGCGAGCAGCTCGCGCGTGCTCAGCAGCAAACATCGGACCTGCAATCGCAGCTCGAAGCCTGCAAGCAGACTGCTGCCGCTCCATCGACTGACGTTGCAGTATCGGGCGTCACTGCTAACGACTTCCAAGGAATCGAAGGCGTTGAGGCCACCGTTCAGGGTGATGACATTCATCTCACCATTGCCAACAGCTTGCTGTTTGATAGCGGACGCACCTCACTCAAGGACTCTGCTCGCAAGTCACTTGACAAGGTCTCCTCTGCCATCAAGAATAAGTTCAGCGACCGTGAGATCATTGTTGTTGGTTACACCGATGCTGATCCAATCCGCAAGAGTTCGTACCCAACCAATTACCACCTCGGCTTTGAGCGCGCCTTTGCGGTGCGTGGCTACCTGGACCGCAAGGGCGTGGTTGGTGCACACATGGGTCTCATGAGTTTCGGACCGGATCGCCCCGAGGCTTCCAAGGAGAAGAGCCGTCGCGTTGAGGTGATTGTTACCTCAAAGACTGCAAATTCCGACGCTGCCGCCATGAAGACCGAGGCTCCGATGAACGCTCCAGCGGCTGCTGGCAAGGTCAATGCAACCAAGGCAACCGCCAGCCGTGCATCCGCTGCATCAACCACGAAGTCAGGCACTGCCAGTAAGTCATCTTCGACCACTTCAAGTAGTCGCAAGGCGACCGTTGCTCCGGTCAGTGCAAGTAAGTGAGTGGCTCGGTCGTTTGCACTTGGTGACGGTTGATTGAGAACCGTGACACACCATGAAACTTTCCACGAAGCCCGGCACCGCGCCGGGCTTCGTGTGTTTCATGGCACCCGTGGTTCGCGTACTCAGGACCGCGCGTCGATCACGGCACCTTGATCTGCAGACCCTTCTCGCGAATCTGTAGCAAGAGCAAATTCGCTTGATCGAGCGCCTCGCGCAATCGCACGCCGCTGTCAGCAAGATTCTCATACAGCGACGGATCGCTGACGAGGCGTCCGGCCGTTCCTTCGCCCTTACCAACGCGCGCCACAATCTCATCAACGCGCGCCATGGCGGACGCCAGTGAATCGGCGGTGCGCTGCAGTGTGACCGCCAGTTTGCTGGCATCCATCTGCACGCTCTGTGAGAGATTTCCGACAATCTGCACGGTATCGGTGGCTTCATCAAACAACACATTGGCCCGACCAACCGCGCCCTTCACATCGGCGCGCAATTGTTCATCGTCCAGCCATACCCGCGCACGGTCAATGGCAGCTTGCGCGCCCACCAGTGCGCCATCAAGTCGTTCCTGCAAACTCACGCTCTCGCCACGCACGCGCATCGGCGGCTCAGTAGCTGCAAGCAGCAGGGCGCCCGCGTCGGCATTGGCACGGACACGGAACGCCACTTCCGCAGATCCGCCAACCAGGGATTCCGACAGGCGAATATCAGCGTCCGCCGGAACCCGCGCATCGGGTCGTAGTTCGATGGTGATGTGCACGGGTGGGTGCCACGCGGGATCAACCGCCACGTCGCGGACCGCGCCGACGGTGACGCCATTGAGCGTGACCAGGCTCCCCGGGCGCACGCCCTGCGCCCCATTGGTTTCCACAATCACTGGAAAGCGCCGCTCTAAGAGTGGCTGCAGTTTCCCAAATGCCAAGAGCAGGGCGGCCACGCCCGCAATTGCACCAATCGCCGTCGCACCCAACGCAAAGTCACGCCGGGAAGGGCGGTCGTCAAAGTTCATCATGAGCGACATCCCGCGAGGCGAGCGATTGGCATGCAGAGGACTTCCATCCGCGCATCATCCCCGACCCGCCGCCGGACGGCAATGGCACTCGCGTACGATTCCGCACAACCCATGGACGGATCTTCTGGCCTGCCGCCTCCCCGTGTTGCCTATGACCGAACCCCCATCCACCGGGGCAGCGTGTTTGCCGTCGAGCGTGTGACGTTCCGCGACGACGCCGGTCGCGTCATCATTCGCGACATTGTTCGTCATCCCGGCGCCGTCACGGTTATTCCGGTCCGCGATGACGGCAGCCTGGTGATGATCCGTAACTGGCGCGTGGCTGTTGGCACCTGGCTCGATGAATTCTGTGCTGGAAAGTTAGAGCCCGGTGAAGACCCCGCACTGGCGGCGGCGCGCGAACTGGAAGAAGAAACAGGTTTCACTGCCGCGCGCATTCGCCCGGTTGGCGTCTTCTTCACCAGTCCCGGGTTCGCTGATGAGCGCATGTACGTCTTTGAGGCAACCGGTCTCACGCCCGTTCCGCAACGCCTTGAAGTGGGTGAGCAAATTGAAGTGGTCACTCGATCGGTCGCGGACCTGCAGAGCATGATCACCCGCGGCGAGTTGGTGGACGGCAAGACCCTCGGCGCATTTACCCTATGGAAACATGGAGCTTCCGGCGCTGGAGCAACGCCATGATGACCCGCGAGGCACGCCCATGACGTGGGAACGATCCGCACCATCCGCTGCCAATCCATTGGCGTGGTCGTTGCCGTTGTTCCCGATCGCCGGCATCCACTTTCGGGTGCATTTCACCTTCATCGTGTATGCGCTGGTGGTGGTCTTGCGGGGTTCGTACGGACCGGTGGAAGAATCATCGGTACACGGCGCCAGTACGGTGGGCATGGCGGTTGGAGCGCTCTTTCTCTTGGTGTTTCTGCGCGAAGTGGTGCGAGCATTGGTCGTGCGTGCCTCGGGCGGATCGGCGGAAGACGTTGTCCTGTGGCCGCTCGGCAGCCTGCAAGGCATCGATCCCGCGCCTGGTTGGCTGGCCGCGCTCCTCTCGGCAGCGGTCGGAACGGCGGTTTCGGCGGTGGCATTTGCGGTCATGGGAATCACCCTCGGAACCATCACCGGGGACTGGATTGGCGCTGGACTCCCAGACCCAATCTCCGCATCGTGGCTCAGTAACCCGCACGCGTGGTGGATCGATGCGCTGTGGATTGCTCATTGGACTGGCGTGCAATTGGCACTCTTGTCATTGCTCCCCATGTTGCCCCTTGATGGCGGCCGGGTCATGGAAGCCTTCATCCTGCGCCGGCGCGGCGAATATGACACCCCGCGGATTGCGGCAGCTGCCACGCTCGCCACGGCATCAACCGCTGGCCTGGTTGCCATCGTGCGTGACCTTGGCACGCTGCTGACCGTGGCCATTTCTTGCGCCGGTTTCGCAGCATTTGTCTTATGGCGCCTGCGAGCCGGGGACTCCGTGGCGGCAGCGCGCCCGTCATGGATGGCAAACCACGATGAATCCGAGGAGCGCGAGTCGCGTGAACTCCGCGCCGAGCGTGAAGCGGCTGAGCAGCAACGCCAGACGCTCGCCGCCGAAGACCGCGCCGTGGACCTCATTCTTGAGAAGATCGCCCGCGAGGGTGCCGATCGACTCTCCGCGTCCGAGCGCGCCACGCTTGCGCGCGCAACTGAGCGCCGTCGCGGTCGATCGCAGAGTTAAGCGCCGCGGCGGACGCCGTCTTTCCTATATCTTCTCGCGTTCTACATATGGGCATCCAGGACCGACCGTACTACCGACCCGACGCTCGAACGCCACCCGCCTATGCACGCGCATCGGGTTGGTCGGCCACCACGTGGATCATTGCCATTTGCGTGGCAGTATTCGTGATCGATGGATTCCTGCCCTGGACCAACGAGCCGGTAGCAAGCCAGCTGATGCCGGGCGCATCGGCGGAACAAATCCGGCAGATCGATCGCAGCGAATTTGCACTCACCAAGCCGGTCGACGTCGCACCAGGCGTGGCACGCGGCTATGCAGTCTTGGGCCGCGACAACGTGGTCGCCGAGGTGGAATACCGCAAGGAACGACCACTCACTCGCCTTGGATACTTCTCCACCGCGCGCGCGGTGTACGCCTCGGATCCGGTGTTGGGTGTCTCTGGCTTTGAAGTGTGGCGGTTCGTCACATTCCAGTTCTTACATGCCAACCTCAATCATGTGCTCTTCAACATGATGACGCTGTTCTTCTTTGGCGGCATGGTTGAGAATTTCCTTGGCAAGAAGCGCTATGTCGCTTTCTATCTCTTGTGCGGCGTGGCTGGCGCACTGATGTATCTGATTCTCAACGGCCTCGCGATCGGCGGCCAAGCAGCATTCGGTCCGTCGTTCCATCTGCCTGGACTGCTCTTCAATGATCCGAACACCATGCTGGTCGGCGCATCAGCTGGCGTCTTTGGTGTGATCATGGCTGCTGCATACCTGGCACCAAACGCCACCGTATTGCTGTTCTTTGTCATCCCCATGCGCCTGGGTGTCTTGGCATACGGCTTGCTTGGATTTGCATTGCTCGCGGTCATCTTCGGTTGGACAAATGCAGGTGGTGAAGCTGCGCACATCGGTGGCGCGCTCGCCGGGTTCTGGCTTGTCCGCAACCCGAATCACTTGCATGGCTTCTTTGACTTCCTTGGCCAATACGACCCAACCAGCAGGGTGGCCCGCGCACGCGTTGCTGTGAAGCGCGGCAATGTGCAAGGATCTACTACCAGTACCGAAGTCAATCGCATCCTCGACAAGATTTCAGCGCGGGGCTTGCACTCGCTCACTGAAGGCGAAAAGCGCGTCTTGCGCGATGCGAGCCGGAAGCCGCGGTGAGTGCGCTTCAGTTTGAAATTCTTGCACGTTCTACGGCGAATCGCGCACGCCTTGGACGCGTCACAACGCCGCATGGATCCTTTGACACGCCAGCATTCATGCCGGTTGCCACCGCAGCAGCGATGAAGGGTTTGACCCCCGCGCAGATTCGCGGCACCGGCAGTCAAATTATTTTGAACAACGCGTATCACCTGTTCCTTCGTCCCGGCGGCGATCGCATCGAACGCCTCGGCGGAACGCATCGATTGATGCGATGGAATGGCCCGATCCTCACTGATAGCGGCGGCTACCAGGCGTACAGCATGAGTGACACCGCTGTCCTCAGTGAAGAGGGCGTGACCTTCCGTAGCTTCATTGATGGCTCCAAGGTTCACCTTGGCCCAGAGTCAAGTATGCGCGTCCAGAATCAGATTGGCGCGGACATCATCATGGCCTTTGATGATTGCGCTCCCGCAGCGCTCCCCGCCGAAGACGCCGACGAGCGCCGCGTCGCTCGTACCCGCGGCGTTGTTGATCACGCGCTGCGCATGGAAGAAGCCCATGAGCGAACCCTGCGATGGCTCGACCGCTGCGTTCAAGCGCATGCCCGAAAGCAGGATCAGGCGCTCTTTGGCATCGTGCAGGGCGCTACCAATCTTGACCTGCGCCGACGTTCCGTGGAAGGCGTGTGCGCTCATGATCTTCCCGGGTATGCCATCGGCGGGGTGGCGGTCGGAGAGGGCACCGAGGCGATCAAAACCGTGGTGGAATTCACCACGCCGCTCCTTCCGGACAATCGGCCAAGATATTTAATGGGCGTCGGCTACGAACGGGACATCGTCATGGCGGTGGCTGCCGGGGTGGATATGTTCGACTGCGTCCTGCCCACCCGCAACGGTCGCAATGCCAACGCCTTCACGCCCCAGGGGCCAATTCGCCTAAGAAATGCGCGATTTGCGGAAGATTCGCTGCCAATCGACCCCTCCTGTGACTGCGAAGCCTGCGCCGGCGGATTCAGCCGGGCGTACCTCCGGCACCTCTTTATGGCTGACGAAATGCTTGGGCCAACATTGGTGAGTGCCCATAACATCCGGCACTTCCAGCGGCTTATGCTGGACATCCGAACTGCGATCCGTGAAGATGCGTGGTCTTCGCTCCTCGTCGCATGGCCGTGCATCGGCTCTGACGAGGCGCATTCGAGTACTGACGAGCAAACATGATCACTCCGACCCTGACCGCACTGACACTCCTCGCACAGACCACCGACGGCCCGTCCCTGCCCGGGGCACCCGCTCCTGCAGCGTCAGCCGCCGCAACGGATGCAACCGGAGCCGCCGCGCCCGCCGCATCGGGTGGCAGTGGCTTCATGATCATGATGGTGGTGCTCCTTGGAGCGATGATCCTGTTCTCCTTCATCAATGCTCGCCGCGAGAAGAAGAAGCGTTCCGATCTCTTGGGCAACATTAAGAAGCATGACAAGGTGCTGACCATCGGTGGCATTGTCGGAACCGTGGTCGAACTCAAGGACGACTCCCTGATCTTGAAGGTTGACGAGACTTCCAATACTCGTATTACTTTCACCAAGAGCTCAATCTCGCAAGTGATCCCACAGGACGCTGCGGCCTGATCGACGCTTCACCGTTATTGAATTTCGCCCACACTGCGGCACCACTGAGAACACGATGCACCTGCTCTTCCACACCCTGATCCTTCCGCTCCTTCTTGTTATTTACGTTGCGGGAGTCCGCAAGGCATTTGCGCCACTCAAGCGCACGCTGCTTGACGTTGTAGTCATTGCTGCAACCTGCGTGGTCATGGTGCTCGCCATCATGCCGCCTGCGCAGAAGATCAAGCTCGGCCGCGATTTGCGCGGTGGCGTGAGCTTGATTTACTCGGTCAATATGCCGGCTGGATCAGATTCTGAAACAAAGTCAGAACTGCTCAAGCAGACGATTAAGACCCTTAAAAACCGCGTAAATCCGCAGGGTGTTCTGGACTTGACCATGACGCCGCAGGGCGAGGATCGCATCGAAGTGGTGATGCCACTTCCGGGTGACGAAGTTCGCGTTTCGCAGAAGGCGTATACGGATGCGCTTGATGCATTGCTTGCCAAGGCTCGTCTCACGCCGCGCGAACTGAACACCGCGCTCGCGGAGGGCAAGGCCGTTGACTTGGCCAAGGGCGATGCAACGCGCGCTGCTGAATTGACCAAGCTGCAATCACTCTGGAGCGCCGCTCGCGATGGTCGCGCTGCCTACGACGCTGCGATTGCTGCGGGCAAGCAGGGTGCTGACCTTGACGCGTCTGCTGAAGCTGCTGCAACTGCCGAGGTGGCTTACGACGAACAACGCGCCAAGGTGCAGACCGGCGCGCTTACCTCCAGTCGCTGGACGCGCGTGGTGGCATTGCCACAGTTGGCCAAGAAGGGCGAAGATCGTGGCACGGCGGTAGCGCAACTCAAGACTGAGTTTCCCTCCGCCGCGGCAGAGATCGACGCTGCACTCGTCAACTACGACGCCTACGCGGCGTTGCGCACGGTGCTTGATGACCCCGAAGACTTGAAGCGCCTGTTGCGCGGCGCCGGCGTGTTGGATTTCCACATTGCCGTCACTACGCAGAATTCGCTCGGCGTGAACGTCGAAGAATTGCGCAAGCAACTTGCGCAGGGCGGACCCCTTGCGGCCGAGAGTCCAGTGGCGCGTTGGTTCAAGATCAACAGCATTGATGAGTGGGCAAACACGCCCGCGCAGCGCGAAGCCCTGGAAGCAAATCCGGCTGGGTTCTTCGCTTCCAGCCGCGGTTTGACCGCGGGAACCGGACCGGACAAGTCCATCTACGTTCTTCTCTGGATCACCCCGGACCGCAGTCTGACCCACGAGCCAGGCGGCAAGGAATGGGCCATGAAGCGCGTCGGTCGTACCAGCGACGAACTCGGGCGTGTTGCCGTGAGCTTTGAGCTTGATGATTCTGGTGGTGTAGAGATGGGCCGCCTCACCGGCGCCAATGTTGCTCAGCCGATGGCCATCGTTCTGGACAACCAGGTCTATACCGCGCCGAACCTCAACACCAAGATCAATGACCGCGGCCAGATCAGTGGCAACTTCAGCGAGAAGGAAATTGATTACCTCGTGCGCGTCCTTGCATCGGGCTCGCTCGGTGCGCGACTTTCGCCGGAACCGGTGTCGGTGAGCGTCCTTGGACCGGCCATGGGTAAGGACAACCTGCAGCGCGGACTGAACAGCGTGCTGATCTCGGTGCCTGCCACCTTCGCCATCATGGCGCTTTACTACTTCATCCCAGGAATCATCGCGAACATTTCGCTCCTGGTGAATGCCCTGATCATCTTCTATGCCATGTCGTTGGTTGATGCCAGCTTCACGCTGCCCGGCCTCGCCGGTATCGCGTTGAACTTGGGTATTGCCGTTGACAGCAACGTGCTCATTTACGAGCGCCTTCGCGAAGAATTGGTCGACCGCAAACAGCCGCTCCTTGATGCCATCGATACCGCCATGCGCCGCGCGCGCACGGCGATCATCGACGGCAATATGACGCACTTGATCGTCGTGGTTGTTCTCTACTGGTTCGCTGGTTCTGAAGTGAAGGGCTTTGCGCTCGTCATGGGAATCGGCGTATTCAGCACACTTGCTGCCGGCTTGATAGTGACGCAGGTTCTCCTGCGCCTCTACGCACTTGGCCTCAACGCCAAGACCATGCCGATGCTGCCGATCGTGGTGCCCGCGCTCTCGCGCGCCTTGCACCCATCGATTGACTGGCTTCGTTACCGATTCATCTTCTGGGGTGGCGCCATTGTGGTGGCAATCATTTGCATCTCCGCAACCCTTGGTCGCGGTAGTGACATCTTTGAAACGGAGTTCCGCGGCGGAACCACCATGACCATGTCCACCCGTACAGCGCGGGCTGGCGAGGACGCGTTCGGTGGTCACCTGGCGATGGCGCGCAGCGCAGTGGAAGAACGCCTGCACGCGCTCGGTGCAGCCAACAGTGCTGATCCGGTGCTTTCGGAGCTTCGCAATGCCACCGTCCTTACGGTCGGTGAGACCAACGCCGCGCTGGAGTCGTCGGCATTCCAGATCAAGGTTCCCAACCCATCCGGAGTTTCCGAAGACACACCGATTGCCAACATCTTGGTCTCGGCAGTTGTTGAGGTGTTCAAGGACGATATGGATATCCGCCGTCCGGTGAAGTTTGCCGGTCTTGGCGTTGCTGCATCAGCGGGGCATTCGTTCCGCATCGATCGCCCAGGACTCGGTGAAGTGATCGGGCGCCCAACGCTCGATTATCCAACTGATTCGGCCATCGGTGGCGTTGCCATCGTGGTTACTGACGTTGAACCGCCGCTCGCTCCGGCCGATGCCTTGGAGCGCATTCGACGCATGCGCAGCAGTCCAGCATTCGCCGAAGCAGGCGGACGTTCGGTGGACGTGGTTGGCCTTGATGCTGCAGGTAACGGCACATTCAAGTCATTGGCGATCGTGGTTGCTGACCCAGACCTTGCTGGCGCGCAACTCTCTGACGTGGCATGGCAGAAGAACTACGCCGACTTGGAGTGGAATTTGATCTCCTCAGCGTTGAGTCAGCAGGCATCACTCGAACAGGTCTCCAGCATCTCCCCATCGGTGGCACGCGACCTTGCATCGCAGGCCACCCTGGCAGTGTTGCTTTCCTGCGTCGGAATGTTGGTGTACATCTGGATCCGATTCGGTTCGCTCTTGTATTCAGTGGCAACCGTCATCGGTGTTGTCTTCAACATCTCCGTTTGCCTAGGAATGTTGGCGATGAGCAAGTGGATCGGAGATACCCAGTTTGGGCATTTCCTACGCGTTCAAGACTTCCGCATTGACCTGAACGTCGTCGCCGCTCTGTTGGTGGTCATCGGTTACTCACTCAACGACACGATCGTCATCTTGGACCGCGTGCGCGAGAATCGCGGCAAGTTGGCACACGCTTCGCGTTCCATTATCAATGAGTCGCTGAATCAGACCTTCAGCCGAACCCTGCTCACGGGAGGATGCACGGCGGCCACGCCGATCGTGCTTTACCTAGTAGGCGGGCCGAGCATGCAGCCGTTCGCATTCACGTTCTTTGTCGGACTAGTAGCAGGTACGTTCTCATCTGTTGCTATTGCCGCTCCGCTTGTTTACGTACCCGGCGATGGAACGCCGGAGACTGATGGGGCGGCATCACGCGCCCTTGCATCGCCGGCGTCCGCATGAGCCGTTATTGATTGAACTATCGCTGCGGGCAACGCGTCCGCAGCACGATCGGATTCGCCACGGAAGGAGATTTTCGACATGTCTAATGGAGCCCGTCTCTCAGCAGTGATCGTGGTGGTGGCAGTTGCCGCCATCGGTCTGTACTTCGCCTTTATGACCCCCTCAGGTCCCGCGCGGACTGAGAATCCCAAGGCGCCCGTCGACGCCTTGGTATCGCCAGACTCCGCACAAGGAATCGGCGAGATGACTGGCTCGGTGGCAGCCGACGCCGGCGCCGCCAATGGAGCTCCTGCACCTGAGGCGTTCGGTGCAGGAAGTGGAACGCTCTCCGTTCCCGGAACCACCGATTCGCCAGCCGCAACGACTGGTGGCCCGGGCGCAAGCGCTGGATCTCTTACCGGTGGTGCCGCAGCTGCCGCAGCTGCGACCACTGCCAATTCAACACGTCCGGTGACCCCTGTGACCCCGGTCACCCCCACCGGTTCCGGCGTCGCCGGCTCTTCGACCACTGGTACTTCCAGTGGCGGAGCGGTTGCGCCTCCGGTGAAGGTCGTTGCCGCACCAGCAGCACCAGCTGCCGGTACCACGCAGTACACCATCAAGTCCGGTGACACCCTTGAGGGCATCGCTCGCGCGCAGATGGGCGACGGACAGAAGTGGCAGCTCATTGCTGCAGCCAATCCTGGCCTTGATCCAAAGGCCCTCAAGATCGGCCAGAAGATCACCATCCCTGCCAGTACTGCAACGGCCAGCAAGGACAAGGCCGCGACTCCGGCGGGCAGCAGCACGGCCGCAGCTCCAAACACCTACACGGTGCAGAAGGGCGACACGCTCATTGAGCTTTCCCGCAAGTTCTACGGAAATGACGCCGAATGGAAGCGCATCTTGGAAGCCAATGCCACCACGCTGAAGGGCGATGCCAAGGCGATCGCTCCTGGCATGAAGCTGGTCATTCCTGCCAAGCGCTAACCGCGCCTGTTGACCGACACGTTGACTGACCCTCGTACCCCGAACTGCCCTTTACCGGACGCAGACCTCGGGGCACGGGTTTTTTTATGATTTCGTGAAGTGAAATAGACCGCACGTCGCTGAGACGCGTACACATTGTGTTACCGGAGTCGATGTCGTCCCTCGTGGCGCCTCAATCTGCGTAATCACCGATCCGACCTGTCCCCACGACCGCCATATCTGAGAACAACTCTTATGCCGCAATTCATCACTCGTCACGCCGCCCCCGCCATCCGTATCGGTTCATCGGTCCTCTTCATTGCGTCGATCGCCGCCGTCATGGGTTCGCTCCCGGTACCGCAGGCACCGACCGTGGCGACCGCCACTCCAGTCGACACGTCCGAAGGTCGGATGATGATTGGTATGGAACCCATGTGCATTGCAGAGATGCCTGGTGTGCCGTTGTCCCTGTGCTTCATGCCTGGTACATCCGCGGAAGAAGTGAATAAGGTCAGCCAGAGCTTGGTGTCACAGTGGGCGAAGGACCTTTCCGAACGCCCATTGGTAGGCGAGGGTGATGGTGGTGCTGCATACTTCTCCACCACCAGATGGGTTGTTAGCGGCAGTTCCGCGCAAGGAACACCAATCACCCTGAAGTGGTCGATGCCTGCCGACGGTCTTTCCATTCCGGATGATCTCTCCGACGGAGCCGCTGCACCAAACAACCTGAATGCCACCTTCGTCACCAAGTTTGGATCCCTTGAGGCAGGCAAGAGCCTGCTTCGGCAGGTCTATGCGCGCTGGTCTGACCTCTCGGGCGTCAACTACACCGAAGTCACTGATGACAATGCAGCTTGGGGCGCATCGGGAGGCGCTACGCGCGGTGACATTCGAATCGTTGGTCGTACCTTCGGAAGTACCGGCGTCCTGGCTTACAACTACTTCCCGAACAATGGCGACATGGTGATCGTCACCTCCAACAGCGGCGCGTGGACAGCCACCAACAACCAGCGTTATTTCCGCAATATTCTGGCACATGAGCATGGCCACGGCTTGGGCTTTGACCACGTCTGCCCAACCAACAACTCCAAGCTCATGGAGCCGTTCCTGACGACGGCCTTTGATGGTCCACAGAACGATGACATCCGCGCCGTGCAGCGTCAGTACGGCGACAATTACGAGCCCAACGACACCATTGCTACTGGCTCCGCGATTATCAATGAGTCTGGCACTACCACGCTGGCCAACCTTTCAATCGATGACAACGCTGACGTTGATTACTACAAGTTCAATGCCAACGTCGGAGCAACCATCACGGTCCATGCCACCCCTCAGGGCCCGAGCTCTTACCTGAATGGTCCACAGAATGCCAACGGCAGTTGCAGTGCCGGCACGGCAGTGCTTCCACTCGCCGTGCAGGATCTGGTTGTCAGTCTCTACCGCGGATCGAGCACCACGCCACTCATCGTGCAGAATGCGTACGGTCCGGGCACTGTCGAAACGATCACCAGTTTCCCAGTCACTGTTTCCGACGTGTACTCCATCAAGGTGTCGTCGGCGATCACTACTGACGATGTTCAGCTGTACTCCATGGTCACCACCATCGTCGCCACAGCGCCACGTATCGGTGACTTTGATGGCAACGGCATCGTCAACGGTGGCGACTTGGGAATTCTCCTGGCCGTGTGGGGTCCTATCACCTGCGGCTCGCAATACGACCTGAACGGTGATTGCATCATTGATGGCGCAGATCTCGGCGCCTTCCTAGCCGACTGGGGCTGATCCGATCCGATCGGATCCCCTGCTCACGGCCGTCGCCAACCGCTCAGTTCCGCTCCCAGGCGCCAGCGAGGGCGTCCGAGGGCCTGTTGGCGTCCTCATGGCTTCCCACGCCTGCTACCAGGTTCTGGCTCTGGCTCTGGCTCCGCGCCTCTTCAGCCTGCGCAGCATCCACGGCCTCCTTGGCGATGGTGCCATCCTTGCCAACCTGCTCGAAGCGCACGCTGACCCGCTTGCTGACGCCGCGCTGTGGCATGGTGATGCCGTAGAGCTGGTCGCAGGACTGCATGGTGCGCTTATGGTGGGTGATGACAATGAAGTGGCTGCCGGAGAGGAATTCCCGGAGCACGTTGCAGAATCGCTCCACGTTGGCCTCGTCGAGTGCGGCATCCACTTCGTCCAGGATGCAGAACGGGCTCGGCTTGCTCTTGAAGATGCTCATCAGCAGAGCAACGGCGGTCATGGTCTTCTCTCCGCCGGAGAGCTGACTGATGACGCGCGGCTCCTTGCCTGGTGGCTTGGCGCGAATCTCCACGCCCGACTCCAAGATGTCCACTTCGCCGGTGACTTCGTCAGGAACTAGGAACAGGTCAGCACTTCCGCCGCCAAACAGACGTCGGAACATGCCGCCGTTACCCGCAAAGTTCTCACGAACCGTGTTGAACACCTGCTCGAAGCGGACCCGCGTGACGGCGTCAAGCTGCACGATGAGTTCGCCGAGCAGGGTGGTCGCGGAATCGATGTCGCTCACTTGGCGAACCAATTCCTCGTTGCGCTGCTCAAGCTGCCCCTCTTCCTCGATGGAATCGAGGTTGACGTTGCCAAGCTTGCGGATTTCGTCCTTGAGTCCAGCCAGTTCCTTCTCAGCGGCACCGCGGTCGGTACGTGCCCACTCGGGCAGTGCCCGTGCGGCAACATGTTCGGCGTAGCCGGTGCCAAGGTCCAGTTCCAGGTCACTCAGCGCAGACTCTTCCAACGCCTCGCGCTTAATTTCCACTTCTCGGCGCCCAAGTTCCACGCTGTTCCAATTGCGCTCCAAGATGTGCGCCTGGTCGCGGGCGATGCGCAGCGCGGTGGCTGCCTCTTCGGTACTTCGTTGCGCGGCGGCAACGGCCACTGCGGCACCTTCTAAGCCCTCAGTGAGCCCCACAAGCTCTGCGGCAGCTGCCTCGGAGGCCACTCGTGCTTCCGCAATGGTGGATTCGTAACGATCGATCTGCTGCTTGCGCCGGTCAGCCTGCTCAGCGGCGTGTACGCGCTGCCGTTGCTGCTCATCCCGGGAGAGTTCGGCAGTCCGTCGCTCGCGGCGCAGGACATCAAGCGCGGAATTGCGCTCACTGCTAGTGACACGAGCAGTGGAAAGTGCTTCCGCTGCGGTCTCAGCTTTGGCAATCGCCTTGGTGGCGTCCGCATCAGCAACCGCGTGGCGGCCAACCAATGCTTCAAGCATGGCGCGTGCGCGTCCAAGCCGCTCATCTACCTCAGCGCGCTCCGTACTCAGGGTACGAATGCGCCGCATCAGTTCATCGGATTCCAAGGAAAGCGTGGACTGCTCATGCTCAACGCGCTGGATCATCTGCTCGCAGCGATCGCGTTGGTACTCAGCATCAATGATGCCGCGCCGAACATTGGAGAGGCGGTCTTCCACCTGGCGGTGGCGCAGACGCGCTTCATCGGAGCGGGCCAGCAGCACAGCGGCTTCGCCCTCCAGAAGTTCCATCTCAATGGCCAAGATCGACAAGCGCTGGGTCAGTTGCGCCAACTCAGCGCGCCGAGCCAGCAGACCTTCGCCCGCGCCATTGCCGGTGGGGGTGCCCACCGTCACGCGTCCGAGGGCGTCGACCAGCTCGCCGGCCCGAGTGACGATCCGAGCACCCGCGTGGGTGGTGATCGAAGCCTCCAGGGCGGTGGCCAAGTCAGCAACCACCCAGGTGTCCGCCAAGAGGCGATGCACCAGCGTGGCAGCAGCATCGCGCACCCGCACGGTGGCGGATACCGGCTCAATGCCGGGGCGGGTTTCACGCGCAGGGGCGTTCACTGCCGGTAATTCCGCTGAGGCCATGGTCACTCGGCCGCGCACGGTGGCGCAGGTCGTGGCAACGGCAAGCACGGAATCTCCGTTGTCCACCACCAGCAATTCCAGATCGCGCCCCAGCGCGGCTTCAGCGGCCGCGGCGTCAGCCATCTCGGTTTCGATCCAGTCACCCAGGATGCCCAGGACGGAAGGGAAGCGATCGCGGTCACCAACTACTTCGCGCACCGCTTCATCAACGCCTTCACGGGCGCGTTGCATTTCTTCCAAGAGTCGGCTGCGGCTCTCAACTGCCGTCCGCTCATCGCGCAACTCGGAGAGTCGTCGCGAAAGTCCAGCATGGCGATCGCCAAGCGATGTTGCGTCGGAAGTATGGATGTGCACATCGGACTCAAGGCGAACCGCCTCGTCCAGTGCCACCATGCGGCGCACAACGTGCTGATTGCGCGCCGCGCGTTGCGCGTCAAGCTCAATAAGGAACGGCTCACGTCGGCGCTCAATGCGGGCGAGTTGCTCTTCCAGTCCGCGTTCACGCTCGTCGACCGAGGCAAGGTGCGAAGCAGTGCGAGAGATTTCACGATCGGCAGAGACGGTTTGCTCGCGCAGGCGATCCGCCGCGAGGCGAGTCTGCTGCGCGGCTTCCGCGGTGCGAGCACGCGCGTCGGATGCGGTCATCACGCCGCGCTCAGCTTCGTTCGCGGCCTCGGCTGCGCCGGCAACGCGCTCAGCGGTGTCGTCAATCTGTGCAGTTAGCTCAGTAATGCGCGCCTCAAGTTCAGCCAAGCGCATGGAGTCGGAAGCTGCCTGCTCGCGCACTTCACTCAGCCCGCGACCGGCCAGCTCCATTCGCTGGGCAGCCTGCTTCTCAGTGCCGAGCGCCTCAATGCGGCGCTGCTCCAGCGCACGCTGTCCGTCCTGCGCTGTTTGGCGAATGCCCTCAACTTCGTTGCGGCGGTCTTCAAGGAGTGCAATGGCACCGGACAACTCTTGCCGATCGCGCTCCAGGCTCGCCAGCTGACTGGTGAGGCCCGAAAGTTGCTCGCGGTACTCGTGATACAGGTCAAATGCCACTGCTTGGCGCAGTTCACGGCGCCGCAGATCAAGCGTCTGGAAGCGACGTGCCTTCTCGGCCTGACCCTTCACAATGCGTAGGCGGCGCTCGGTGCTTGCGAGTTGTTCGCGCACCAGAACCAGGTTCTTCTCAGCGCTCTCCAGTTTGCGCTGCGATTCCACTTTGCGCGCGCGGAACTTGGCAACACCCGCTGCTTCTTCAAGAATCGTCCGACGTTCAAGCGGGGCGGCGCGCAACATGGCGTCGACCTTTCCCTGCTCAATGATGGAATAGGCATCGTTACCGATACCCGTATCCATGAAGAGTTCCTTGATGTCACGCAAGCGGACCTTGCGCCCGTTGATGAGATACTCGCTGCGACCGTCGGCATAGAGTCGACGGGTGACTTCCACTTCGTCAGTGTCGACGGGAAGACCGCGATGGCGGACGGCGTGGCGATTGACCGACATACTTCCGTCGGCGTCGTCTTCGTCTACGTGTTCGGAATGTTCAGCGCGTGCGTCAACTTCGGCGGCCAGTACGGCCGGAGCTGGTGCAAGCCGGGCTTGCTCTTCAGCAGTCAGCACTGGATTGTCAAAGACCAAGGTCACACTTGCCATGCCGCACGGCTTGCGCGTGGCGCTACCTGCGAAAATGACGTCAAGCATGGCGCCGCCGCGCAGGCTCTTGGCACTGCGTTCGCCAAGCACCCACTTGATAGCGTCAACGACGTTGGACTTGCCGCATCCGTTTGGTCCAACCACGCCAATGATCGGCGAGTCGAAACGGAATTCGGTGGTGTCGGCAAAACTCTTGAAGCCGCTCAGAACGAGTCGGGAAAGTCGCAAGGCAAGACCTCCTGTCGGGTATTCGTCGCGTCCCTTCCTGGAACGCGCGGCTCATGTGGACTAACTCAGACCGCCTGCCCCGAGCAAGGGGCGATTGGTCAACGTGGGACAGTATCCTTCCGCGCCTTCGCGGCATCAAGTCCAGATCCGACGGAAGCTGTCTCTAAATCGCTTCCTCGGCTGGCTCCAATCTCCGAAATACTCCTCGGGCCGACCTCGTCAGAATCGGAATCTCCGTCTTCTGCCGTAAATTCAGGCCTTAAATCCTTCTCGCCCTTGTCGTCCCGGAGCACTTCGGCCAGGATTCGGTCCTGTTCGGCCCGGAAATCGCAATCAATATATTTGAGCCGCCACAGCTCGTGGAGGGCGCTGATGGTCTCGCTGTAGGTGAAATTGAGGCCGGACTCCGGTCGGTCGGGAGTGGGGCGTCGGGCAAAGTAGCTGACCAGGGAGGACATATCTGGCTTCACCCGGTCAACCACGGCAGGCGTTTCTGGGCGTTCGCGGTAGAAGACTTCCAGAAGTTTGTCGCCTTCATCGGCCTTGATGATCAAGCGACCGCTCCATGTGTAGAGCGTCATGGGGCGCTTTACTTCCACGTCTTCGCCGAAGATCACAATGCGTGGCTGTCCGCTCTGTGACACGTAAATCATCTTGTACTTGCTGGGCACAATGTTCAGTACAAACTTCTTGCCCATCTCGATACCGATGATGTGCGGATCGCGCCGCCGGTCGAGCGCCTCAAACGCAGCAAGGCGAATTTCAACATCCGCGTCGTTGAGCAACTCGCGCAAGCCAATCTCGATTTCCGCATTGACGCCCATGCGTCCCAACAGTTTGATCGATTCGGTTCGATAGGTAATGGAGTCGCTGCTCTTCGCCATCTGTAGCAGCGGGGCAACGGCCAACATGTCGTTCAGTTTCGCTCCCGTATTCAACGCCGCAAAGCGCGGCTGTTCTTCCGGGTATTCGTAGAGATCCTGAATCATCGGCAGCGCGCGCTTGCCAAGTGCTTGCCAACGCCAACTGGCCGCACCTGCTGCACCCGGGTTGGAGAGCAACGAACGCCGAATCGCCATGGCGGTTTGTTCAGCGTTCTCAACATTCAATGGCGTGTGCCGAACCAGTTCTGCAAACTCTCCCGTGCGCTTTCGGTACGAAGGCGGCACCGTCAAATCAATTGTTTCGCCGGAACGACCATGTGCGGTCTGGTCTTTTTGCTTGGATTCAAGCGGAAACAACGTATTGATGGTGTTCTGAATACTTTCCGATCGTGAATGACTTGGGGTCTGCAAGCGCAACTTCAGCTTCATGTCCTTGCTGAGAGTGCCGCCATCCAGGATGCGTCCGCTGCTGCGGTTGATGGTGTCGCGCTGCGTTGCGTTTGGCTCAACAAAGGGATTGATGACGATGGACCCGGCGCCCTCGGCCAGTGGAAACGGCTGCCGACTGCCTGTGTACAGCGGACCGGGTCGCAGGTCTGCCACTAACAGCCGTCCACCTTCAAGGCTGGTGGTAGACGTTCCCGGCGCAGTAGTGACGCGAACATCAAAGCGCGAACCCTTGGGTGCACCAGGCGGAATCACGCCTTCAACGATCACCACCGCGGAGTCGCTGGAATTCAGCAACTGCTGCGGGGTCATTTTCGGTGAGCCGGGTGCGCCACTTCCAAAGCCACGCTTTGCCAGTTCCTGCGAAAGGAACGCGCGCACGTCCGACGGCATCTGCCGACTTCCGGTGTCGCGCAGACCAACCACAATTCCGTATCCGCGCACGACCAGTGGATCAAATCCAACCAGCGACGTTTCCGATGCCACCGTGCCACGCATGATCGGATCGATGTCTGTGGCCGCGACCGCCACCGCGTCGCGATTCACTGCTGCCTTCTGCAGCGCAGGATCAGCGCGTTCCACCATCATGTCTGAGCATCCGATGATCACCATGCTGGCCGCCACTGTGGCGACTGTCCTGGCCGTGATCCAGCGAAGTGCTCGGATCGTGGTCATAGGGGAGGGCATGGGGGCACGAACGTTGGTGGGCGATTGCCAGGGCATACGGGCCAAACGGAAAGCAAATGGGCGCTACTGGATTCGAACCAGTGACCACTGCTGTGTAAAAGCAGCGCTCTTGCCACTGAGCTAAGCGCCCCAATGGTGTGGGGAGGATACAGACCTACAATCCGTTCGCAGTGCTCGAACGGATCCGTCGTCTTCAGGAGCTCATTGCGGGCTGTCCCGCCCAGGAACAGCCCGTGTTTCGGCGTCGAGTGGCTGGATTGACCCGCGGCGGCGGGCGGCGGGAGCCCTCCGAAAGCGCCGTGAGTGCCCTAGAGCGCGATATTGTCCGAAGCACCGAGCGCCGGGCAGCGCGGGCGCAGCGTGTCCCTCCGGTGACCTACCCGGACGATTTGCCGGTGGCGCAGGCACGCGACCGCATCCGGGACGCCTTGCTCAGCCACCAAGTGGTGATTGTGAGTGGCGATACCGGCTCTGGAAAGACCACGCAGCTGCCCAAAATTTGCCTGGAGGCGGGGCGGGGCGTTGATGGCCTGATCACCATGACCCAGCCGCGCCGGATTGCTGCACGCAGCGTGGCCGCGCGTATTGCTGCAGAACTGCAAACAACACTCGGCGGCACGGTGGGGTTCAAGGTTCGCTTTGATGATCGCACTTCGGAACATTCCTTGGTGCGCGTAGTGACCGACGGCGTTCTGCTTGCAGAGATTGAGCGTGACCCACTGCTGTTGCGCTCTGACACCGTCATCGTTGACGAAGCGCACGAACGAAGTCTGAATATCGACTTCTTGCTTGGCTATCTGAAGCGCCTCTTGCCCAAGCGCCCGGATCTCAAGGTGATTGTTGCATCCGCGACCATTGATGTCGATCGCTTCAGTGAGCACTTTGGAAATGCACCAGTGGTGCAAGTGGATGGTCGGTTGCATCCCATTGAAACACGGTGGCGGCCGTTTGACGAAGAAGCATCGGATAGCTCGCCAGCAGAGCGTGCAGTGAAGGGCGTGGAGGAATGTCTTGATTCCGGTCCCGGCGACATCCTGGTCTTTCTTTCTGGAGAGCGCGATATTCAGGATGCTGCCGATGCACTCTCGCGCGTACCCGCGGCGCGCGGTGTGGAAGTGCTGCCGCTTTTCGCACGCCTGCCTGTAGCGGAACAAGATCGAGTCTTTCATGTTGGCCGTTCGCGCCGGATCATTCTGGCTACCAATGTGGCGGAAACCAGCGTCACTGTTCCCGGCATCCGCTTTGTTGTTGACACGGGAATTGCACGTATTGCACGGTGGTCCGGACGCACCCGCGTCCTGCGCCTGCCGGTTGAACCGATCGCGCGCGCCTCGGCTGATCAGCGCAAGGGTCGCTGCGGCCGCGTTGGGCCAGGAGTATGTATTCGCCTGTATTCCGAAGAGGACTTTCTGGCGCGCGAACCATTCACCGCCCCGGAACTGCTGCGCACCAATCTTGCCAATGTCATTCTGCAAATGAAGGCACTTGGGCTTGGCGAAATTGCCCAATTTCCGTTCCTGGAAACGCCCAGCCCGCGTCTGGTCGCGGAAGGCTTGGAAACACTTGCCGAACTTGGTGCGGTTGATCGCCGTGGTGATTTGACGGCGCTCGGCAAGCGAATGGCCACGCTGCCCGTTGATCCGCGGCTCGCTCGTACCGTTCTTGCTGCAATCGACGAAGGAGCGCTCGCTGAAGGCCTGGTCATTGCCGCTGCGCTCTCGATTCAGGATCCACGCGAACGTCCCGCCGGGCAGGGCGGCGCGGCAGACTTTGCGCAGTTGATCTTTCGAGATCAAGAAAGTGACTTTCTATCGCTGCTCAAATTATGGCGGCGCTGGCGAACAGAAAGCGCAGCGCTGGGAAGTTCCGCGCTGCGTCGCTGGTGCCGCGAACACTTCATTTCGCACCAACGCATGCGGGAGTGGGCGGAACTCCACGAGCAGTTGCGTTCCATGGTCTCCGAACGCCTGGGCATGCGTGCTGCGCCACTTGCCGATCAGTGCGATGCCAACCGCATTCACCGCGCCATGCTCGCTGGGTTTGTTTCGCAGCTGGGATTTCGGGGTGAAGACGGCGAGTATCGCACCGCAACCGGCGGGCGCTTTGCCATATTCCCAGGTTCAACCTTGGCGCGGCGCACGCCCAACTGGGTGGTGGCCGCCGAGATCGTGGAAACGTCACGCCGGTTTGGAAGAACACTGGCGCGTGTTCAAGGCGACTGGGTCGAACGCATTGCGCCGCACTTGGTGGAGCGCATCCGATCGGAGCCGCACTGGGTGCGCGCCACCGGCCAGGTTGCTGCCTGGGAGCGCGTGCAGTTTGGCGAGCTCACCATCGTTCCGCGCCGTCGCGTTCCGTGGGGTCCGGTGCAGCCAGAAGATGCCCGCAACATATTCATTCAATGCGCCTTAGTAGATGGTGATTGCGATCTTGATGCTCCATTCATCAAGCACAATCATGCACTGCGTTTGCGCATTGAGGCCATGGAAGCCAAGCGCCGCGAGCGCGGTCTGCTTGTTGATAGTGAAGCTCGATTTGCGTTCTTTGACGCGCGCGTCCCCGCCGACGTGCACAGCATTCCATCATTTGAGCGATGGCGGCGCCGCGTGGAATCACGCGACAGTCGAACGCTCTTTATGCGCGAGTCAGACCTGCTCGCCAGTACTCCGGATGCTGACATGTCCATGCGCTTTCCTGATGCCATTGATATTGGCGGCGGAGCGTCTGCGGAGTTGCGTTACGAATTGTCACCCGGCACCGCTCTTGATGGAATTCATGCACGCATTGCGCTTGGCGACCTTGGCTCAACCACCACCGACCGTCTGGAGTGGTTGGTGCCGGGGCTTCTTGCCGAAAAGATCGAAGCGCTCATCCGCACGCTTCCCAAGCGGTTGCGGGTCCGCCTCTTTCCATTGCGGGAAGTTGCCGAGGCCGCGGCAGAATCGATCTCATTTGCTGAAGGTTCAATACTTGAGTCCGTTGCAGCGCACCTTGCCAAAGTGGCTGGTATGGCGCTCACGGCTGGTGACTTTGACCGCGCGCAACTACCGCCGCATCTGCGCCTGCATATCGAAGTGGTATCGGATGCGGGTGACGTCCTTGCTGCTGGCGATGACATTGCCGCGCTGCGACGATCGTTGGCTCCCAAGGCTGCGGCGCATCGCGAAGGACTCTTAGACCGAGCCTTTCATCGCCATTGGAACCGCGTTGGATTGCGCACCTTTGATCTGGACGAACTTCCAGAGCGCATCGAAGCCACCGTTGACGGACTGCGGGTCATTGCGTGGCCGATGTTGGTGGATAGCGGGGATTCCGTCTCACTTGGACTCGCCGCCGATCCGGAAACAGCGGAACGCGCCACACGCCTTGCCATGCGCACGCTGCATTCCATTGCGGCTCGTGATGCCATTCGACATCACTTGGAATACGCATCTGGATTCCAGGAATTGCTGATGACGTGGATTGCATCAACGCAGCTTGGCCGTGAGCCACTGATGGCTGCGCTGGTTTCTGCTGTAGCAGGGCGCGCGTTTGTCGATGATCGCCCCATCGTGCGCACGCCCGCTGAATTTGAAACGCGGGTCGATCAGGGTGCGGCCGTCCTCAGTACTGCCGTGCAGGAGGTGGTTCGTGCAGCACTGGCGTTACACACGCGGTCGGTGGAGGTTCTTGAAGCCATTGATGGTCCAACCCCAACGTCATGGCATGCGGCAGTGGATGACATCACTCGGCAGCGCAAGCGGTTGGCTGCGCCCGACGCCTTGGCGCGCATTCCGTGGCAAGATGTCCAGCATCTGATTCGCTACGTGGCAGCGCTCGGTTTGCGTGCTCGCAAGTTGCGCACGTCTGGACCGGAGCGTGACGCAGTCTCCATGATGGAAGTGGCGCGCTGGGAGGATGAAATGTCCCGAGCTGAGGCGGCGTTGGCAGCCGAGGGGCGGGGCACCGCGGCTATCGCGCCGTTCCGGATGCTCCTCGAGGAGTACCGGGTCAGCCTGTTTGCCCAAGAACTACGAACGTCCATTCCAATCAGCGCCGAGCGCTTGGAGCGGGCGTGGCGGGATCGCGGTCAGGTTGTCCAGCAGCCAAGCAGCAATCCAAGGTCCGCGCCGTTCACCACGCCGTCGTGATTCAGGTCAAACGGCGAGCCATTCGCAGGCCCCCATGCTCCGAGCAGTAGACCAAGGTCGGCACCCGTCACGACTCCGTCGCCGTTGAGGTCGCCGCACACCGAGGGCAGTCCCAAGGATCCGTCCGCGTTCAACCGTGCGCCCACAATATCCGTCACGCCCACAGCGCCAGACTCCCAGATCGCGTGCACTCCGGCCGGCGTGCCAGAGGCAGCCATGAACACCATGCGACCAACAAAGCCAACACCCGTCAGCACCACGGGACTGGCCCAGCGTGGTGTGCCAAGCGCGTCGTAGGAATAGGCGCGAGCCGTCTGTGATCCGTATGCCGGAGAACGCACCGACGAGAACGTTGGGAACTCACCCAGCATGGCAACCCGAGCCTGGGTTTCTTCATAGGTGGTATCGGTTGGCGAGAAGTTCACGCCGATATCGCCCCAGAGTCGCGTTCCGTCTTCAGAAAAACTCTGTCCGCCCGAGCCGTAGATACTGGAGTTCGGGACGTGCTCGTTCCACGCCACGTACACGCGTCGCAGTGTTGGGTCATACGCCGCGGTGGGCGCCACGCGCTCCAGGTTGGTGGCGGCAGTCACGCCGGCACCGTTGGTTCCAAAGCGAAGCGCGCCAGTTGGCGAGACCCACTGTGCATAGCTTTGCAGCGGTCCGGTGCCGTACCACGAGAAGATCGCTCCGCCTTCACCATCAGCGATGAACGATGGAAAGTTGCCAAATTGCAGTGATCCAGTGGTAAATACCCGAACGTTGGTTGCCACCCATTGCGCAGCGCCAGTGGAGGAGAACTTCTGAGCTTGGATGGTCTTTGCGCCACTGAAGGTGGTGTAGCGAACGACTGAAGCAATGACGCTGCCGCCATCGCCTGGTTGCAAGTCCGACAGAAAGGTTGTTGCCGTGCCATCGGAAATGGTGGCGGGAGTCGCCCATGCAGCGGTGCCCTCCGGTGTCAGGCGCATGACTTTGGCTCTGCTGCTTTCGGTCCAACCTGCAACGGCTGCACCGTCACCAGCACGTCCGGCTTTGGGTGCATTCACTGCACTGCTCGCTGAAAGAGTGACGCCGGTGGCGCCCCACAGCAACACGCCTGACGGAGACACCGCCTGCGCAATGATCTTGGTCCCGCCGATGTCGCTCCGTGTCACGATGACTGCGTTGCCAGCAGCATCTGAAGTCAGACCGTAATCCTCGGTGCTACTAAAGTTGGTGTCGAGCACGCGGACGCCCTTGTTGGGCCACAGACCGATCCCGTTGGCGTCGTAGCGCTGCACCCACGGGTCATAGCCGCCGGTACTGTTGTCGTACCAACTCATGTAGAAGCCGCCGGTGGGGATATTCACCACCTTGGACTGCACTTGGTCATTGGTTCCAGCGGCAAGCACGTCCGGGGTGTTTGGATCAGTGGTGAATTGCGCCACGGCGTTTGCACACGCCATGCACATCGCAAAGGTGGCTGCCACGGCGCGCGTCTTGACGTTGGAAGAGGTCATGAACACAGTGTGCCACACCTGGTCGTTCCTTGATCCCTGAATTCGTGAAGAATTATTGACACACAAATAAATGGGACATATCCACCACATTTACGCCCGATAGTCCTTGCGCGGACTCACAAACCGCGGCACTCTTACAACTGCCTGAAAGGGCAGCAGCGAGTCCGAGGAGCGGGGCTCCCACGTGGGGTGGGGCCCGGCACCCGGGCTCGCAGCATTTTTAGACCAACGTCGAATGTACAGGGGCTTTCCAGAATTCGTCAGGCTTACCCGTGCAGTTTGCGGTCTTCTCGTTCCTCTTCGCGCACTGCGCGCGTAACACCACGGCGGGTTCGCCAGATATCCCAGATCAATCCGACGGAGAGGAATCCAGCAAGGAGGAATCCAACCAGACCAATGGTTCCCACCATGCTTGCAGTATCGCCATGGGCGGCATGCAGCAGGACTGAGCTGGCAACAAGCAATGCGCTGATGAGTAGCGCATACGCAACCGTGGTTGCCATGTGCTCCACGGTCATCCGGAATCGCTCAATACCTTCGAAGTGGAAATTGATCTTCGCTTCGCCAAGCCGAATCTTTCGCAGAATGCCAGTGATCTGCTTGGGCAGCGAATCGATGAGCTCCGCATAGGAGAACAGCGTGTTGGTAAATCGTTTGGTCAGTGCCTTGGGCGAGTAGCGGTCGTTCACCAACTTATAGATGAACGGCTTCGCTGCATCGATGATTTCGTAGTCGGGCTCAATGTCGCGCGCGACACCTTCAATGGTTCCCATCGCCTTAATGAGAAGCACCATGTCCGCCGGGCAGCGAACCTTGTAATCACGCAGGATTTGATAGAACTTATCAAGCACCGCAGCAATGTCAATTTCTGCGATCGGCTTGCCGACAAATTGATCCACCACCTCTTGCACATCGTCAAGTAGGGCGCGCTCGTCAATGGAATCAGGCTCCACATTGCCCATGCGCATGGCGGCGCGCATGACCATGCGGGCGTCGCCAGTGGCCACGCCGAAGACCAGTTCTGCAATTCGCTGCCGCGCGTCGGCACCAATGCGACCAACCATGCCACAGTCGATAAATGTCACACGACCATCGTCATGGATGAAGATATTGCCGGGGTGCGGATCCGCATGGAAGAAGCCCAGTTCGAGCGTCTGCCGGAACACCGCCCGCGCGCCGTTGGCAACGATCTTCTTGCGAATATCAAGAGGAATCGACGCGTACGGAGTGCGCGCGAGCAGCTTGCCCTGGATCTTCTCAATGGTCAGCACGCCGGTGGTGGTGGCTTCCCAATACACCTTCGGGAAGCTAATGCCTGGGTCACTCGCAAACGCATTTCGCATGCGGTCGGTGCTGCGGGCTTCAATGGTGAGGTTGGTCTCGCGGCGCAGTTCCTCGCGGAATTCAGCCACAATTTCCATGGGGCTGAAACCACTCTTTGCCAACCGCTCCTCAGTGAGTCGGGCGACAAAGGCAAGCGCCTCCATGTCAGCCTCAATCTGATCAGCTGCATCTGGGCGCAGCAACTTGATCACCACCTCTGAACCATCCTTCCAGATGGCACTGTGCACTTGCGCCATACTGGCCGCAGCAAGCGGCTCGGGATCGATCCATTGGAACAGGTCGTCGGTTCGGCCCTTCAGTTGTTCATCAAGTGCGGCACGCACGCGGTCGAAGGGGATCTTCGGGCAGTCAGCCTGCAGCCGCGCAAATTCGTCAGCTAGTGCATCCGGAATCAGATCGCGGCGCGTGGAAAGAATCTGCCCGATCTTGATGAAGGTTGGCCCAAGTTCTTCCATCGCCTTGCGCAAGCGCACCTCAATCGGCGCGGAGGACAGGTCGATCGTGCCGTCGCGGCTGTACAACCAGTCCGCATTGGCCTTCCGAAGCGGCGAGAAGCCACTCTTGGAGATGAACGTTGCAAACCCATAACGAGCGAGTACCCCAATGACTTCACGGTACCTCTGTGCATTCTTGAGGCGTCTAGTGAGTGGGATGTCCATGACATTCGGCATCCGGGGATTCTAACGATCTGCCCGCAGCGCCTGTTGCCTCAGCGAAACTGACTAATCTTTCGCATGGCTGCCATGGCTGCCGGCGGAGCGCCGCGGCTTGCATCCTCGAGCGAGCCGGGTTCCTTCCGAGCCTCTTGCAGCAATTTCCCCAACTGCGCGTCCAGCGCAAAGCGCCAGCGTTGGAAGAACGATTCCAGTTCGTGCCTGCTAAATCGGCTCATTGGGTCGTTCAGACCGCTCTGTGCCACGGCCCAGTCGATGAGTTTGCTGCCGCCGTCAAAGCGGTACAGGGCAAACGTGTTCTTGAGGCGCCTGCCCACCGGAATGAATGGATCGGTGGCGGCATCCGGCAGGGCAATCATCATGTCTTCTGGCTTGCTTTTGGAAATTTCACCCAGCCAACCAGCGTCTGCCCGAGCGTGCATGTCAGCCAACGTGGGGCTTGACGATGCGGCGGTCGCCAGTGAATCGGTCTCCACATGCTCCAATTCTGCCAGGCTTGCCAAGACTGTCTTTTCCCCAACATTTGGGAATCGAATCCAGATGCGCCGATCGGGCCTCCCCTCGCGGGTGATGACTTCGATCTTGGCGATGGATCCGACGCCCCATTCTGGGCGCTTGCAGTGGCGAACTTTCTCGCCGATTTTGAAGGATGTCGTCTGCGGCATAGTGTCAGCTGAAGGTAATGGCTGAAGATCCGACCGATGGATCAACATTGGTGCCCGCACGCAACGATGGGGCGATCCGGATCGCGCATCTATTGCTTCGGGGCACCCGAGCCATTCCAAGTTTCAGGAACAGGTTAGAGTGTAGCGCATGAGTCGCACTGTCAACGTGGTGTTCCTTGGGGACATTAACGGCGCCCCTGGGAAGGCCGCCTTAGAGAAGTTCCTGCCCGTCCTGCGTGAGCGCTGGCAGCCGGATGTACTCATCGCCAACGCTGAAAATGCCAGAAACGGCTCAGGATTGACGCCCGAACTGTATCGAACCTTCCGTTCGTGGGGCATCGACGCCATCACCCTTGGGGACCATGTGTTCCGGGATCCAAAGATCGTGCCGATGCTGGAGAACCCGGAAGAGCCCATCGCGCGCCCGGCGAACTTGTCGAGCCGTTCCCCCGGCAAGCGATGGACGCGCATTGCGGCATCAGGCCGCCGTACCCGTGACATCTATGTGTGCACGGTGTTGGGGCGCATCTTCTTTCCGCTTCCCGCCAATGATCCATTTGCTGCCATTGATGAAGTGATCGCTTCGATCCCGGAGCGCCGCCCCATCCTGATTGTTGAAGCGCACATGGAAGCGACCAGTGAGAAGGCTGCGCTGGCATCGTGGTGCGATGGTCGCGCCGGGCTGGTGGTCGGTACGCACACGCATGTACCAACAGCCGATGCGCGCATCCTCAAGAAGGGGACTGGCTTCATCACTGATGTTGGCATGTGTGGCCCCTATGACTCAGTGATCGGGCGCGATATCGATGCCGTCATCCGACACATGACCACTGCCTTGCCGGTCCACTATGAGATGGGCCAGCATGACGCACGCGTCTGTGGCGTGTTTGTAGAAATCAGTGAAGACACTGGGTTGGCCAATCGCATCGAACGGATTGAACTCAGCGCTCAGTGATTGAACCCCATGCTCCGCCACCGGGCGTCTCCACTTCAAATGCATCGCCTGGCTCCAAATGGGCCGTGCATACTCCAGGCACTTCTACTATCGATCCGTCGGCGCGCAGAATGCGTTGCAGACCTGGCATTCCATCGCCGCCCCCGGCGGTTCCACTCGGACCGTGTGCGCGCCGTTGTGCTGCAAAGCACACATCGCATGGCGCGAGCACGCGAATGCGTCGAATCATTCCAGCGCCACCATCATGCGCACCGACTCCGCCACTGCCATGACGAATGGCCAACCGTTCCAGTACTACTGGCGAGCGCAGCTCCATCGTTTCAGGATCGGTGAGGCGCGTGTTGGTCATGTGCACGTGAACGGCATCGGTTCCAGCAGCAGTGCTGATGGCGCCAGCACCACCGCCCAGCGTTTCAAAGATGCTGAATTCCTGACTGGCAATCACCACGTTGTTCATGGTTCCTTGGCTTGCCGCTGCAACTCCAAACGCACCCAGTACTGCATCAACTACACGTTGGCTGGTCTCGGTGTTGCCAGCAAACACCGCGGGGCAACGGGTTGGGTCGGCATGGAATTCTGGGTTGAGAAGCCCGCGCGGAATCACTAGCTCGACTGGCTCTAGAAATCCCTCGTTGAGTGGCGCGCGGTGCTCATCAAGTGCTTCGTCCATCCCCGCCAAGACACGCAATGCATAGAGCACGGCGCTGCGCACAACGGCAACCGGTGCGTTGAGGTTTCCTGTGTGAACACCTCCGGAGCCAGTGAAGTCAATGCGCAATCCGTCAGGCGCGCGATCAATCCGCACGCAGATTGGCGTTCCATCATCAAGGAGTTCCGTCCGCGCGATACCGGCAGCGGGAACGCGTGCGGCGACGGAGCGCGTGCGGGTGGCACTCCGCGCGAGCAATGCGTCGATGGCCGCAGTCAGCGCGTCGCTACCGATCGCGCGTGCCAGTTGGGTGAATGCAGTCGCGCCGGCATCAAGTGCGGCGATAGCGGCGCGCACGTCATCGCAATTGAGATCTGGATCGCGCGAAGGGTAGGGCGCGGTTGCTAACGCATGACGAAGTGCAGTTTCATCAAGTACGCCACCAACCGCCACGCGCATGGGAGGAAACACCACGCCTTCTTCAGCAAGCGTGCGCGCGTCTGGTGGCATGGATCCCGGGCGAATTCCACCAATTTCTGCATGGTGCGCTCGTGCCGCCACGTAGGCAATGCGGCGTCCCGCGTCATCATGGACAGCGCGCACCACGGTGATATCCGGAAGGTGCGAACCGCCAAACGCGGGATGGTTGGTGAGAATCACTTCACCCGGCTCAATGGCGCGCAGCGCAGCAATGGAACGCACGCATGCTCCCAGTGCACCCAAGTGAACCGGAACGTTCGGGGCGTTCGCGCACAGTCGGCCGTCGGCAGTCAGGATGCCACAGGAAAAATCCAGCCGATCCTTGATATTGACGCTCCGGGCGCTGCGTGAAAGGATGGCCGCCATCCATGAGGCGATCGCAGTGCAGCGCGCGGCTACTACATCCACTGGGAGCGCGGTGGTACTTGCCACTGCACTCGACCGACGGATGTGTAGTACGCCCGATGCTTCCATCGATGCTTCCCATCCGGGGTCAATCGCGATCGTTGCACCGATCTCTACGATCAGAGCGGGTCCATGCACGGTCACGTTCGGTAGCAATTGTTCCTCAACAGTCACGCCTGCAACGTCTCTTTTCAGGACGGTGCGGACAGCAGCGTCGATCACGCTGTTCGCTGGGACGACCGCAACCACCGCACGCACCTCTTCAACCTCCGGATCCGCACTTCCCGGATCGCGGCCAAACATGGCGCGGAAGCGATCAACAAACCGTGCTCGAATGTCTGCTGCGGTGAACTCGCCGCCGTCAATGGGTAGTTCCACGTCAATCGTTCCCGCCTGACCAGGCGAGCGCACGATGGCGGTGGCACGTGTCAAACATGCTGCATTTCCAGCGTCTTTCAGAGCAGCGTGCGCCGTAACAGTCACTTCCTGCAGCGCGGTGCGCAGTGCGCGGCCGTCGCCAAGTGCCGCGCGGAATGGAACCGTGGCGATCGCCTGACGCGGTGCCGTGAGTGCGCCCTCTCCACTGACAAATCCGGCGTGCGGCAATACCACCACGTGGGCAATGCCAAGCGCTTCGGCAACTGCGCAGCCGTGTTGGCCACCAGCGCCACCAAAGACAGCCAGTGTGAATGCGCGGGGATCGTGGCCTTGAACTTCCGTCACAGCGCGCACTGCACTGGCCATGTGCTCGTTAGCCAACGCAAGAAATTCGCGCAGCATGGTGTTTCGGTCGCGCCCACTGGCCAATGCCTCTCGGTCAGCAGCGTGTTCTGCCGCGGCGCAGTGTAATGGGAGTGACGCCATATGTTCTGGCAATCGACCCAAGAGCAGATTGACATCCGTCACGGTGAGTGGACCGCCGCGACCGTAACACGCCGGCCCGGGATGAGCACCGGCACTTTCTGGACCAACAAAGAGTCCTTCACGCGTAGCTCGGCAGATGGAGCCGCCACCTGCTGCAACGCTGTGCACATCAATGGCCGTGCTGGCAATGGTGATGCCCGATACGGTAGATGTTCCACGCATGGCAATCCCTGACCGATCGACGCGCGCAACATCCGTACTGGTACCGCCCATGTCAAAGGTGATTGCTTGCTCCACTTCAGCACGTGCCAGCGCTGTGCGTGCCGCAGCACACCCCATCGCTGGTCCACTCAGCAGGCTGTCTTTCGGGCGATAATGCGCAATATCCGACACGCCGCCTGCACTGCTTGCGGCGTACATATGTGCTTTCGGAAGCGCCGCTGCGATCCGTGCAAACAACCCGTGCACCGCGCTACTGAGTGCAGCATCCACCGCGGCGGTGTGTGCGCGTGCTAACAGGATGGGAATGCTGGCAACCCCAGAGCTCGTCGCAACGCGTTCGAATCCTTCTTCATGCAAGATGGTGGCCACTTGCAGTTCATCGTGGGGTGCGCGTGGCGCATGCAGCAACGCCACAGCAGCGTGGCGAAATCCAGCAGCGCGTGCGCGACGAGCCTCGCTTCGGACATGCGCTTCATCAAGAGCGATAGTGACATTTCCGTCCGCCCCTCGACGACCGCGCACACTGAACACACCGCGCACAACGGTTGGTGGCAAACGTGGGACCAAGTCAAACAATCCCAGGCGCTGCTGTGTGCCGATGGCAAACAATCCATCCAATCCTTCGTTGACGAATGCGGCGACCGGATCGGTATTGCCCTCCAGAAGCGCGTTGGTTCCGCGTGTGGTACCCACGTGAAGTTCAAGCGCACCGAGCGGCATGCCGGGCGGTGTTCCGGACATCAGTCGTGCCGCAAGTACGGGCGCTTCTTCGCCAGATTTCAAGTCAAAGCATGGCGAATCAGTTTCCGCGAGCGAATCAAATCGTCCAGGCGAATTCTGTCCGGCAGGCGAACCACTCCACGGAATGGTGGCGACACAACAGTTGTTCGCGCCGTATGCGTCCAGAACTACCCGTTCCGAACCATCCGCAGCGACCGCGGTCATTCCGACCAGTGCTGGTGCGGCCCACGGGGGCAGGGCGGTTAAGGCGTACTGGGGGTGCGCCGTTCCGGTCGACGTGGAATCTCCAACGCGTGTTGCCAGCGTTCGGACCCGTCCATCCGTCAAGATCTTGATTCTGCGCCGCGTTCCATCCGGGGCAATGCCAACACAGTCAGCGAAGGTGCCGCCAATATCGACACCGATACGCCAACCGTCCCCGTTCATACCACGCTCAAGAGTTTCGTCAGTCGGTCGACATCCGCATCATCTACCCAAATGAGAATCCCCATTTGTCCGCCGGATTCAAATGCATTGACAAACTGGATATTGATGCCTTCCTGAGAGATGGCATCAAGGGTGCCCACCAAGTCGCCGCCGCGGTACGCGCCGGTGATGTGGAAGCATGATTCTTCCCACGTGCCCAATCCGATCTTGGCGGCAAACTCCCGGAATTGCTCAGCGTCGGCCGGGATGATGTGGAATCCATCGGCCGAGCGACCTTCCGTGGGGCCGTAGTAGGAAAGTATCTCTACCTTGGCCGCCCGCAACTGGGCAGTCAAGCGAGCGAGCTCTCCCGCGCGATGCGGGAGCCGGACGACGAATTCGGTAAGTTGCTGCCAGTGGGACATGTGTGTGCGGATGATATCGACCCACTGCTGAACCGGGTCTGAACCGTATCCTTGCCGGGATGCGCCGGTTGCGCGATGCCGCATACATGTTCGCCATGACTGTGACCGCCCCCATTTGGGCGTGGCGGATGCACCGTGCCGGGAAGCTTCGTACTGATTGGGGCGCGCGCTTCGGCCATGGCGCGGCCTTGGCCCCGCCTGAACGCCGGCGCATCCTGATTCACGCGGTATCGGTTGGGGAGGTCAATGCCATTCGGCAACTGGTGGATCGGTTGGCTAACGATCACACCAAGCCAGACATCGTCATTGCCGCCACCACCGACACTGGCTTTGCGCGCGCGCAGGCACTCTATGGGCATCACACCGTGGTTCGATATCCCTTCGACGCAAGTTGGATGGTGGAGCGGTTCCTTGATCGCGTGCGCCCCGACGTGGTGGCGCTGTGCGAATTGGAAGTGTGGCCGAATTTCGTTGCAGCATGCGCAGCGCGCCACGTTCCGGTGGTGGTAGTGAATGGGCGACTCTCGGCGCGGAGTTACAGCCGTTACCTCCAGGCTCGGTGGGTAGTGGCGTCATCGTTTCGATCGCTGCACGCCGTGTTCGCTCAGAACCAAGAGTACGCCGCACGCTTCGTTGGACTGGGCTTGCATGAGAACAGTGCATTTGTCACCGGCACCATGAAGTGGGACACCGCCCAAGTGGCGGATGAAGTTCCTGGCGCTGCCGACTTTGCAGAGGCGATGGGGATCGATCGCTCCAAGCCGTTGGTTGTTGCTGGATCAACAGCACCCGAAGAACACCGACTGCTCCGCGAGGCAATTCCAAAGGGCGTGCAATTGCTGTGCGCCCCACGAAAGCCCGAGTGGTTTGACGCTGCCGCAGCGGAGTTGAAGGGCTGTTCGCGCCGATCGGCGCGCACGCCTGGAAGCGCCACGGGTCTCTTTCTACTGGACACTATTGGTGAACTTCGCAAGGCGTATTCATTGGCTGATGTGGTGGTCATTGGTCGCACGTTCGGCGCGCTGTATGGGTCCGATCCCATGGAACCAGCGGCGCTCGGCAAGGCCATCATTGCTGGTCCGCGCATGCAAGATTTCAAGGATTCTGCAGAGGCATTGCAGTTGGCCAATGCCATGGTCCGCATCGATTCGTCACAGTTGTTCTCCACCGTTCGCCGCCTGGTAGATGATCCAACTGAACGTACCCGGCTCGGTCTCGCTGCCCGTGAAGTAGTGATCGCGCATCAAGGAGCCACTGAACGAACAGCCGAGGCGCTCCTTTCCATTCTCAGCAATGCAGGCAGTCACCATGCGTGAGTCAGATCTCATCGCTGAAATTTGTAAGCACAATGCAGAACTTGCGGCGTGCGGCGGAGCGGAGGTGTTGGTGCCGCCAGGCGATGACATGGCGCTGGTGAAACTCACCGGTCGTCGCGTGTTGGTTGCCGCGGACCAAGTGATCGCCGGTCGACACTTTGCTCTTGGAACACCCATGGGCTTGGTGGCGCGCAAGGCACTCGCGCGCAACATCAGCGATATTGCTGCAATGGCTGGGGTTCCTGCGTGTGCCGTAGCAACGGTGGCGCTTCCTGCATCCATGCCTGATCATGAAGTGCGCGCGCTGGCTGACGGACTGCGCGCTGCCGCACTCGCATTTCAGTGCCCCGTGGTTGGTGGTGATATCGGCACGCACGCCGCAGCGGACGGCACGCTGGTGGTTTCCGTTTCGGTACTTGCAGAACCCGGTCCAACCGGTCGTGTGGTGACCCGCAAAGGTGCACAAGTTGGCGACCTCCTCTGCGTGACCGGCACGCTTGGTGATGGATGGCACGCGAACGGATCGGGGCGGCATCTCTCCTTTACGCCGCGCGTTGCTGAGGCGCTTGCCTTGGTTGAGGCGCTGGGTGATCGCTTGCATGCCATGATCGATATTTCTGACGGGCTCGCCCGCGATGCCGGGCACCTGGCAACCGCTTCTGATTTGGCGGTTCGTATCAATGCCGCGCAATTGCCGTGTGCAGATGGAGCAGGGTGGCAAGCCGCTGTGAGTACCGGGGAAGACTACGAACTGGCGTTTGCGTGCTCCGGTGAGCCGCCCGCTTCGGTTGCGGGCACGCCGGTGACGGTGGTCGGTCGCTTCCAAGTATCCGGCGGTGCACGCGTCGCGGTGCGAGTTGGTAGTGAAGAACACGATGTTTCGGCCCTCGGCTGGGAACATGGACAATGAGGATCAGATCATGACCATTGAAATTCGCCGCACTTCAAGCCCCGAAGAAACCGAACGCATTGCGTCAGCGCTCTCGATGCGCGTTGCGCCGGGCACAGTGATCACGCTGGAAGGCGACCTCGGCGCTGGCAAGACCTGTTTCGTTCGTGGCTTGGCGCGCGGGCTCGGAGCTGATGCGCACGCCATCTCCAGTCCAACGTTTGTCATTGAGCACCGGCACCCGTGTGACTCCGGTCTGTTGGTGCACATTGATGCGTATCGAATCCGTTCCTCGGAAGACCTAGCATCGATCGGTTGGGATGAATTGCTTGCACAAGGTGACGCCATCATTGCCATCGAATGGCCGTCGCGTATCGCAGCAGTGTTGCCGGAGGTTCGGATCGACGTGCGCCTGCGCCACGCCGGTGAAGATGTGCGCGAGATTGAGATTGAGTGGGTGCGACCAGGCGTTGCGGCCGTTGATTGCCGAACGTGCGGAGCTCCGCTTGGTCAAGCGAGTGATGGCCGGTTCTGCAGCAAACGTTGCCGGTTAGCAGATCTTGAGCGATGGTTCCGCGGCGACTACTTAATCAGCCGACCGCTCGAAGAAGATGACTTGTCCGGTGGCATCCCGCATCGACGCCCGGACTCAGATCGTTAGTGTGTTGCGCAGACGCCGGGCTGTCAGGCCTTTCAAGAACCGCAATCAATAAGCAGGGTGCGCTTGCGCGCCTGGACCCCGGCGGTTTGGCACAGTTCCAACACGAGTGCATCGATCCGTGGATCCGAGGTCACCGTACGGGTTCCGTCCGGATGGCGAATTTCAATCTGGGTGGTGAGCGCTGATTGGCCGTTTTGGTCACTGGGCGCAAACTCATAACGAACCGAATCTCGGGCGTGCAAGCGCTCAACCAAGATGCCAGCGTCAACCAGCAACTTCAGGGTTCGGTATGCGGTGGCTTTGGAAACCGTTCGAGCCCGGCGATCAAGAACCGCCATCAGCGCTTCGGCATCGAAGGGATGTTCAAAGCCACTGGCAGCATCCAGGATGTCGGCGCGCTCGGTGGTGTATTTCAGTCCGACGCCACGGAGGTGACGACGGAATTGCGCGCACGGCGGAGCCACAATGCGGGCGGCAGATGGCGTGGCTGGGGTTGGTTTCCGCACAGTCATGGTCTGTCCAAACTCCGGGGGAGCCGATTCTCGCTTTGTCGACAAGGTCCCATAATGGCTGTTACGTTAAATTCCATATCCCAGGAAGCGCCGAGGGGGGTCCCCTCCGGGGTTTCTCGGTTGCGGAGGCGATTTGGCCGGTTGCTCGTCTGCCACCGCCGAACCCGGTTCTGTCCGTCCACGCGCCCGTCAACGCCGGCCCCGTCCCGTGGACTGCATGGGCGAACCCGTGCCGTCACCCGCCGACAGTCCGAACGAGTCATGCACCAGTTGCAGCCCGCGCTCGCCGTGCTGGCGATCCACGATGCAACTGATCTTGATCTCACTGGTGGTGATGTTGTGAATGGCGATCCCTGCCTCACCAAGCGCTCGGAACATCCGGCTGGCCACTCCGGAGTGACTCTTCATACCGGTCCCAACCGCACTGATCTTGGCCAGGCCCACCTCAACGTCAATGTCCCCGCGCCCCAACTGCCCGATCAGCGCCTGGCAGATGGACTTCACGTCCGCAATGTCCCCATGCTCCACGGTGAATGCGATGGTCGTGGTGTCGCCAAACTCCGTCTGCACGATGTCATCCACGCTGATGTTCGCTGTGGAGATCGGTTCAAAGATCTGCGCCTGAATGCCCGGGGTTCGCGGCAACGCCTTGAGACTGATGCGCCCAAGGTCTTGCTTGAGTGCGCAACCAACAACAACAATGTCTTCCATGATCTGCTCCTCGGGCACAATCAGCGTGCCCAAATCCGGCTTCTGGCTATGACGAACATGAATCGGGACGCTGAACTTTTCGCCAAACAACACGGCGCGCGGATGCATGACCGCGGCACCCATGGACGCCAGTTCCAGCATCTCTTCATAACTGATGTGTCGCAACTTGCTGGCGTTGGGTACCAGCCGTGGATCAGCGGTATAGACGCCGTCAACATCAGTGAATATCTCGCAGATGCCTCCATCCGCCGCAACATCAAGAGCGGCTGCAAGCGCCACCGCGGTGGTGTCGCTGCCACCACGGCCAAGCGTGGTGATGTCGCCATTGGGTGAAATTCCTTGGAATCCGCAGACGACCGGGACGGCACCAGAGTCAAGGATGCGCTGCAGTTGCTTGCGATCAATCTGCGAAATGCGTGCCTTGCGATGCGCGGCATCAGTATCAATACCTGCCTGCGCTCCGGTCAGACTCACCGCATCACAACCGAGCGTGTGCAGCGCCATGGCCATGAGCGCCACGGAGATCTGTTCGCCAGTGGCCATCAACATGTCCATCTCACGCGGACTGGGCGCGCCAGAGATTTGCTCAGCAAGGCCGATCAGCTGGTCCGTGGTGTGGCCCATGGCACTGACCACCACCACAACGCGGTTGCCAGCGTTGCGTGCTTCAACGATGCGTGCAGCACAACGCATGATCCGTTGCGGATCGGCAACGCTGGTTCCGCCGAATTTTTGGACGATCGTTGGCATCCTGCCTGCACTCATTCCTTGGGAGCCCGCTGCTCACTGCCGAGGGCCGTTGGTCACCTTGGTCGATCCATCGACGCACATCACAGACTAACTCGAACCCGCTGCGCAGCACTGCGCGCCTTTGAAGTCACGCCAGAACCTGATTTCGCCGTACGTCCTGAGTTTAACAGAACATGTTTGCAAACGGACGTTGCGTCGGCGGACGAGGTATTGGCGGACGCCCTGACCGAAACCGCCGTATCGCCAATACGCGCATCGGATACCGCTGCGCGCCACCATTGCAACAGTTGCTCGCGCGCCGCGCCAACCGGAACCCCGTAGGCATCACACATGAGACTCGCAAACTCATCGCGTGCACTCATGGTTCCCAATCTCTGCCACTCCGATAGCGCACGAGCGGCGCGGTCCCACGCCGCGTGATTGCCAGGCGCCGGGAGTGCACGCAACTGCGATGCCGAAACCCGAATCGCCTGTGCAGACATCCCCGCACCAGCGTGCCGCCACCATGCTTCCGCCGCCGTGGCTGGCGCCAACAAGGCCGCTGCCACCCTCCACAGATCTGCGGCGCGCTTGGGCGTCACGGTGATCGCGGGGGTTGACGGCACGGCAATGCCCTTCGCATCCACCCACGCCTCAATCGCTCGAGTCTGGGTCGCCACCAGAATTTTGGGCCCCTTTCGTGCAAGCACCCACGGTCCGAGCACGGCATCGTTCATCAGTTCACTGGTTCGAATGATCGGTCCAAAGAAGGTCTGTCCGTGGATGCGCACCGGTCGGGCTCCCCAGTCCAAGCGAGCGGCGCCGATAGCGCCCACAGTGACGAGGGCCGGAGCTTGTGGCGAAGGAACCGCGCCTTCCGAGGCATGAACACGACCGCGCAGGCCGTAATAGTGCTGACGGAAGTCTGCTGTTGATCGCATCCAATCATCAAGTGTTCCAGCAGTGCATGACGCGCAGGGATCGGGAACTCCGCGAGCAGCAGCAAGCGCCGCACCCCAGGCGCCGCCCGAACAGCGTTGACGAGCAATCCGGTGCAGTCGTCCGTCGGCGTTGGCAATTCGTACCGTTGCCGGGGCGCGCCGCGTCAATAATGGAATACAAGTTCGCACCGCGGCGCCAAAGGTGTTGTCTGGCAACATGATCACGGCAGCAAGTTTCATGCGTGCTTCGCATGCCACACGAATGGGTAGCGCATCCGCCGCCGAAAGCGTTGACATGGGTTGCAGCAAGGCCACGGTGCCGTGCGGCGCAAGTTCTGTGCCAAGCAATAGAAAGGCCGACGCGGTGTCGGCGTACCCCGCAACATGACCATCGAAGCGCTTGAGTAGCGCTCCTTGTTCTGCTCGCGAACGCACCGACTTCTTACCAAGTTGGCTCAGAAATGGTGGATTCCCAGCAACAAGCGAGTACTCGCACCCTGACCATGCGCCTTCCACCAAGGCATCGCCACAGCGAATGGATGAGCGCCACAACGCAGCCGCGCCGCCGACGCGCACTCGCAATCGCACACGCGTGACGGCCGCCGCAAACGGATCAAGATCCATACCGTGCACCGCTGCAGCAATGCGCGCGCCGGTCCAGCCGTTCGCTTTGAGTCGATCAGCGATCGCCACAAGAAAGTTGCCCGTTCCGCATGCGGGGTCACACGCGCTGAATGCTTGCGATGGGCGCGCCGTCATGGCCGCATCCAGTACCCGCGTGACCGTATCGGTAGGCGTGTACCAAGTGCCCGCGCGGCGCGCGACACCTTTGGACTCTGCCGCGCGCTTTACTTCTTCGTATCCAGCCGCAATGTCTTCAATCCACGCCGCTTGTGCAGCGCGCGGAATGACAGCACACGCCTCCTCGACGGCATCAGTCAGCAGTTCCGCGTGGCTCGCGTTCATCAATCACCCGTCAGCGCGGTCTCACGGTCGCGGGCGGTCCGCTCCATGCGGCGCCGTTCTGCTTCGCGCAAGATGCGCTTACGCATGCGGACTGCAATCGGCGTGATCTCCACCAGTTCATCCTCGGCGATGTACTCAAGAGCCATTTCCAGGCTCATGGAACGGGCCGACTTCAGAACCAGCGTGGCTTCCTTGTTCGCTTCGCGCACGTTGGAGAAGGGCTTCATACGCACAGCATTGACTACCAAGTCATTGTCGCGCGCATTCTCGCCAACCAGCATGCCTTCGTACACCGGATCGCCGGGGCTGACAAACATCGTTCCGCGTTCGCACAGTTGCAAGAGAGCAAAGGTGGTGGCGGGTCCAGCATCATTGCCAACCATCACGCCGCACTGGCGCTTGCGCACCGCGCTGGTGACTGGGCGATAGCCGAGGAAGGAGTGATGCATGACTGCTTCGCCGGCAGTGGCGTTCAGAAGACGGGTACGGAAGCCGATCAGACCACGCGCAGGAATGTCTGCATCAATGTGCATACGAAGGCCGCGTTGATCCACCTTCAGAATTTCACCGCCGCGCTGACCCAACAGCTCAAGCGCAGACCCCATGCTGGCGGTATCGGTATCGAGGCTGACGCGCTCATACGGCTCATGGCGCACGCCGTCAATTTCACGCTCAATGACTTCGGGCTTACCAACGGTGAGCTCAAAGCCTTCGCGACGCATATTTTCCAAGAGCACGCCCAAGTGCAACAGGCCGCGTCCAGAGACTCGGAATTCATCAGAGCCATCACCAGGCGATACGCGCAGTGCGACGTTGCCGCGCAATTCGCGCTCAAGACGTTCGGCGATCTGCCGACTGGTGACAAACTTGCCTTCTTTGCCCACCATTGGACCGTCATTGATTCGGAAGACCATGTGCAGCGTTGGCTCGTCAACCTTCACGCGCGACATCGGCATTTGGTTCTCGACATCCATCAAGGTGTCGCCGATTTCGATATCGGGAATACCTTCGATCGCGCACAGGTCTCCAGCGCGAATCTCCGAGACTTCTCGGCGGCCCAGGCCTTCAAAGCGATTCACCTTCATGACCTTGGCCTTCTTCACGGTGCCGTCAGACTTACTGACTGCAACCTGTTGGCCGGCCTTCAAGATGCCGTTGTAGACGCGACCGATGGCAATTCGACCAACATATTCGCTGTAGACCAAGCTGGTCACCAACGCCTGAAGCGGAGCATCAACATTCTCGGCTGGCGCCGGAACGTGCTCGGCGATCATGCGGAACATGTCATGCACGCCCTTGTCGCGGACGTTGATATCGCGGTTGGCCCATCCAGCGCGACCGGATGCGTAGATCACTGGGAAGTCCAGTGCAACATCATCGGCGCCAAGATCCACCAAGAGGTCAAACACTTCGTCAATCACTGCTGATGGTCGACCATCTGGACGATCAACCTTGTTCACCACAACGATCGGACGCAGGCCAAGCTCAAGCGCCTTGCCAAGGACGAACCGCGTCTGCGGCATCGGGCCTTCGACGGCATCAACAAGCAGCAGGCATCCATCAGCCATGCGCAACACGCGTTCCACTTCGCCACCGAAGTCGGCGTGGCCGGGTGTGTCAAGAATATTGATACGGAACTCTTGTCCCTCAAGGTCGCCCGTGCCGGCGCCGAAGACATAGTTCACAGCGCAGTTCTTCGCCAGAATGGTGATTCCGCGCTCACGCTCAAGCGGGTTGGAATCCATCACGCACTCCTGATCAGGAGCGCCGACCTTAAAGGTGCCGGCCTGCTTGAGGAGCGCGTCCACGAGCGTGGTCTTACCGTGGTCAACGTGAGCGATGATGGCGACATTGCGAAGCGGCATGCGGTGGGTCCGTTGGTGAGTGCGAAGCCACATGTGTGGGCAGCGCGGGGAGCCCCGTAGTGTACCGAAACAATGCGCAGTACCCAAGCAGAATTCTCACATATCGGCGGTTCGGACCGCTGTGTGGACTGTGTTGGTATGGCTAAGGCGCTGCCAAATCACCAGAACACCGCACCGCGCCGTCACGCAACAACCGCAGATTATGACTGAATAGTGGCACATTCCGCGGACGCACGCCCCTGCTAACGCGCCGGGCGGCGTGCGGATTCAACCGTCACGCCGCCCGCTTCCTGCCGTTGGCCAAGGCGCCTTACGGCGCCGCCAGATCTGCTGCAAAGAACACTCGGTCTTGCAATCCAGTGACGCCGGTATTGCGCATCAGGATGTCAGACAGTCGGGTCCGTTCAATCTCACCAAGCTGCTGCGGACTAAATCCGCCGTTCTGATACCAGAATCGATCGCCATCACGGAGTGCCGTGAACTGCACGCGCAGTATGGCCGCATGTGTTGCACCAACGCTTGATCCTGGCAAGTGATCCTCCGCAAGCATGCCAACCCACGCATCGATGTTGTTGACATTCCCATAGAGCGAAGCCAAGCTTGCTGCAACGGACGCCTGCGAAGTGATATGCGCAAAGGACTTCACTGGCTTCAATCCAAAGTCGCGGCGCACCGTGTTGTAGTCCGGCAGTCCGTGATCCCGACCGCGCTGGATGTTCAACGCGCCCAGGTCAAAGCCGCCGGCTCCGGGGGGACCGAACAAGAAGTTACGTAATGGATCAACAATCATGGTGTCAGTGACTTGTTGCGTATCGACAGCGAAGTAGCGAACAAATGGATCGATCCCATTCACTGACGCAATGATGCCGGGGTTAAAGAACACTGACTGCAGAGGAAGCGAATCAATTTCCACAAAGTTCTCATCAATCACACCAATGTCAGGACCAACCATGGAGTGACCATTGCGGTATGCAGCTGCTGCAAACACATTGCCCAACCCAGGATTGACATTCCGCCGGTAGCCCGCATAGCGAGGAAGCGGACGTCCAAGAAGCGCTGGAAGGAATTCATTGCTCACGATCGCCTGCAGTTCAGCAATGACGATGCGGCGTGCTTCTTGAAAGACACGTTCGTCATTCCATTCCGGATGACGCGTAGCAATACGTGCGGCATGCATGTTGTGTTCGCGCAGAAACACCGTGTGAAATGTGGTGAGACCAGGCTGCTCGTTGGCTCGAACATCACCAGCAACAACCAGTGAAGTCACGGGATTTCCTAGCGGATCATCATTCGGCAACGTCCCATCATTCAACGGAAGCATGTCACCAAATTGGGTGGCACGAACCTTCAATTTTCCGCCGGTTCCTGCCCGAAGCCACGCGGCGCGCGCACTATTGACGCCGTAGATCTGCGAGCCATCAATGAAGGACGTCACGGTGTTGATCTGTTCACGCGGATTGTTGGTCCCAGTAGCCGGATTGAAGGCGGATCGATCCATCCAGATCTTCTTGGTTCCCGTGCTCGCCGGATCGAACCACGGATCACCAGCGGGAACACTAATGTCGAACGCTTCAGTGGAGCCACCAGCGGCGAGTCCGATGTCATGATCAAGAAACTGTCCAAACTCATAGAGGCAAGTGGAGAGCCCTCGATCGTCGGCCGTTGAGACATCGCCCTGCGCCACTAAGGCATTACTAATGACGCGTGCACTGGGACGATTCGCACCAGCTGGCGCGGACTTACCGTCGGCATAGCGAGCGCCGCTGCCTTCGCGCAAGTAGTTCACGCCGGGCGTGCCCCACAATGGATGTTGCACGTTGTTTCCACTGCCGTCATAGGTACGGAACTCCGGTACCGGCGGCGCCCCACCGCCCGGACCACCAGGCGGCGGAGCAGGCAAGCCGCCCTGCCCCTGTACAGGAAGCGGCGCGCTGCGATTGCGAGCCTCACGGCGCCATCCATCGCGCGATCCACTGATGGCTGGGTTCACCGGCGGAGGCGCCTGTGCAACGGCGTCACCCGCGGCAGCAGCGATTGCTCCGAGTGCAATTCCCAGGCACATTCCAAGTGACATCCTTTGGGCACGCTTGCGCGATGCCATGCTTTCGCAGTCCATGATGTGCATCCTTTCAATTCGGCGGGTGGCGGCGTTGGCCTTGCCGACGAACGGTTCGTCGATGGTGCAAGCAGCAGTCGTCCTCGCCACAACTTATTGCCTTGCAATCCATTGCGGGACAAACGATTCGTCATTGTTCTATTAAATAGGTGCCGTTCACCCCTGTCCCCATTTTCCGGTCATCACTGCGCTACCAACGGCATCAACACCACGTTCTGCGGAACACCCCCATCTGGCCCGCAGGCGCCGGAGAGGACAGGGCCGCGCTCAGCGGCCGTCCTCGTAAGGCGAATGCGGGCCAGTATGCCGGCGTGCAGTGAAGTGAGTTCAGCCGCCCCCGCCCCCTCCGTTGCGCGCGGGACCCTCGGACGCGGACGGCTGCGCTCCACAAGGTTCCGCTTAGCCTCGGGCGAAACTGTTCGTCCGGTTGGCACCCACGGGGCGTACGTCCAACTGCCGGACTTCTCAGTTTCACACGCCGCTTACCGAGGATCCCGTGCTCACTGCGGGGGCTCGCACACGAACGGCACTTGGATGCCATGGGTTGGAACCCGTTCACTGGCCGCAGGCGCCGGAGAGGACAGGGCCGCGCTCAGCGGCCGTCCTCGTAAGGCGAATGCGGGCCAGTACGAAACCGTGATGCAACAACGCACCCCAGTAGGCAACCGTCACGCAACAACGCACCCAGCACGTAACCGTGATGCAACAACGCGCCCGGTATTACAGCCCGTACATGGCCGGCACCTTGGCATGCAGGTGCCGCATGAATGGCTCCGCGCTCAGCGGCGCACCGGTCACGTGTTCGCAGAGTGCCGCACTGAGGTACCGGCGACCGTGTCGATGAATGTTGGTGTTCAGCCAGCCGAGGAGTGGGCGGAACTCGCCGCGGGCGAAGCCGTCGTCAAGGCCGGGGATTACTTCACGCGCGCGCTCAAAGAACTGCGCGGAATACAGCGTGCCCAGCGTGTAGGTTGGGAAGTAACCGATCATGCCGCCCGACCAGTGCACGTCCTGCAGACATCCCCGACGATCGTCCGGAACGGTGAGTCCCAAGTAATCCTTGTACAGACGATTCCACTCAGCGGGCAAGTCCTTGACGTCAAGGTCGCGCGAAATCATGGCGCGCTCCAACTCAAAGCGAATCATGACGTGCATGTTGTAGGTGGTTTCGTCAGCATCCACGCGAATGAATCCCGGCTCCACCACATTGGCTGCCTCGTACATCTGCTCGACGGAGAATCCATCAGCGGCTGATCCGAAGTACTCGGGCATCTGCTTCTTTGCCCACGTGAAGAACTGTCGGCTGCGGCCCACTTGGTTCTCCCACAGACGGCTTTGGCTTTCGTGAATGGAGAGGCTGACCGCCTCGCACATCGGAGTGGAGATCCAGTCCTGGTCGAGCCCCTGCTCGTACATGCCGTGCCCGGTTTCATGCATGGTGCTACCCAGGCCGTCGAGCATGCAATCAGCGGAATAACGGCTGGTCATGCGAACATCGCCGCCGTGACTACCGCCGCAGAACGGGTGCGTGCTGCGGTCTAAGCGTCCGCGTTCAAAGTCAAATCCGATCGACCCACTGACGAATCGTGCAAAGCGTTCCTGTGCATCGATATCCATCGGATGCGAATTGAACGAGTTGTCTGGGCGGCGTGGTGCGCCCTTGACGGCATCGATCAGCGGCTGCAGGCGTTCGCGCAGTGGCGTAAACACGCCTTCCACGTACTTGGCGGTGCAACCCGGTTCAAAGCCATCGGCAAGCGCATCCCAGCGCTCGCCCGTGGCGCGATTCCAGCCAAAGCAATCAGCCTTCTGCTTATTCAGGTTGACGATCTTCTCAAGCCACGGGCGGAACCGTGCAAAGTCGCTGGCCTTACGCGCCTGAGCCCACTCATGTTGAGCAATACTGGAAACCGAGGCCAACTCCTCAACGAGTGAAGCCGGAAGCTTGGTGGCGCGTTCCCAGTCGCGACGGAATTCGCGGATATTGACTCGGTCGGGGTGCGTTTCCGGAAGCGATGCGGTTGCCTCCGCTGCTGCTTCAAGCAGTTCGCCCAGTCGCTTGTCAGTGGCCATGCCGTGCTCAAGCCGCGCTAATTGCGCGAACTGCCGAGCGCGATGCGCGAGACCGCCGTTCGGCATCATCGTCTCTTGGTCCCAACCAAGGATCGCAGCGGTGCTTCCCAAGATCCGGGCTTCACGCGCCAGCTCGGTGGCAGCAATGACTGTGGGATGTGACGTGGCGGCTGGTGTGACAGAAGGACTCATGGTGCTCATGATTGCATCATAGGACCATCGGTCTGAATGGTTGCCCGTGAACAGATCATGAAATCAAACCCCGCAAACGCGCGATGCGCGCTCCATAGTGGAACGCGCATCGCGGAATTGGCAAGAAATTGGCTGAAAAAGCTGAGTGGAATCAGCTCTTTGGTGCAATCGGTGCCGTCTGCGGCGGAGCTGATGTGGTGCTCGCCGGAACGATCGGCTCCACGTACTTCACGACGCCCTCGCGACCGGCATCAACGCGATTGCGCGCGTGATCAATAGCACCCCATCCACGAGAATCCTTGGCAGCCTTGTCTGCACCAGCATCGACAAGCAACTTGATCTTGTCGACATCGCCGTATGCGCACGCCACCAAGAAAGGCGTCATTCCTAGGGAGTTCCGCACAGTGATGTCCGGGTTCTTTGCAAGAATGATCTTGACCGTCTCGGTCTTGCCGGTGCGGAGCGCGCGCATGAGCGCAGACTCACCAGTCAAGCGATCGATGGCCTTGACGTCTGCGCCCTTGGCGATGAGTACCGCCACCGTCTCTGGCTTGCCGACGCCGGCAGCCCACATGAGCGGCGTCATACCGTTGACATCCTGAATATTTGGATTGGCATTGGCGTCCAGAAGCAACACGACAGTCTCAGTGGTTCCCAGTCCGGATGCCCAGAGAAGCGGCGAGCCCTGAACTTGGTCACGAGCATTGACGTCGCCGCCAGATGCCAAGAGTGCCTTCAGTACATCAATCTTGCCGCGCTCTGCAGCCACGGTCACCGGGGTCTTGCCGGTGCGGTCCTGGGCATTCGGATTGGCCTTCGCGTCCAGGAGCATCTTGACGATCTCCATGTTGCCGCTCTCAGCAGCAAAGTGCAACGCAGTGCGCTGTGACATGCGCTCAGGTGCCTCCGTTCCGCCGCCAGCAGCGAGTGCTGCCTTCATTGCAACCGGATCAGCCGAGCGCGCTGCCAGCACAGTTGCCGGTGCAGCCTCGGTTGGCTTGGTCGGAGGCGGAGGATTCATTCCTGGCTTGAGTGAGCGCTTCACCAACAGCGAAAGCTGCGGCGCCTTCGGGCAGTCGGTCATGATGGAGATCTTCACTGAACTACCAGTGGCTTCCCACTTCTTCCAGTCGATCGACACTTCGTGCTCGACCTTTGATTCAGTTGGAACGCTGACTAACACGTCAGGAAGGACGCTGGTGATCTTGAATGGTGCGTTCTCAACGCTGACCAACTTGACGACCATCGGGGGTGCATCAGGTGATGTTGGGCCGTCGAGCATGTCCTGCGAAATGGTGATGTACGCCTTGACATCGCCCTTCACGGTCAGCATCTGCGGTGCGTGACCCTCAATCTGGAAGGTCACCATCTTGGTCAACTGAATTCCCGCCTTGGCGCCGGGCTTCAGAGTGATATCAATTTCAGCCGACGCACCCGGAGCGATTTCTCCCGGAGGTGCAGTCGTGGTGGTGCAGCCGCAGCCAGGAACGATCTTCGAGATCTTCACTGGCTTGTCCAGAATGTTGGTGATCTTGATCTTGCCGGTCTTCGCAACCTCAGCGGACATCTCGCCGAGGTTCAGAATGTCTGGCTCAAACTTGATGGCTTGACGCGCGTCCACTGGCGCTGTTGGCGCCGTTGGCGCGGCAATCTGAACAGGCGTGATCGGACCGTTCGGATTCATCGCGCCTTGCGTAGGAAGGCCCTTGGTGTTTACGGTCTCAGCCCCCTTTGGAGCCGCACGGACTGTCCCGGGCTCAGTTGGAGCCGGCGCCTGTTGCGCGGCGAGGAGGGCTGCGCACGAAAGGATGGTGAGGCGGGCGATGAATGTGTGGGTCGACTTTGAAGTGTTAGCCATGGGGTCGTGCTGCCTCTGTCAGGGGTGGATCATCCGGTGTACGCGCCGTTGACCCTGTGCTGAACGCGCCAAGCGCCCAGCGAATTTCGTTAAAGAAGCATCGTACCGCGACCTTCTTCAACGCCGTGCTTTCTTGCACGATAAGAATCATCTATCGGCGGGTTATATGACTTGTTCATGAAATTCGGTGCCAAATTGGAAATATGCGGTGCCCCGAGGTTCCGTACACTTCTCCTCCCATGTCGATCCGATTTGATTCGCTCCCGGAACACGTTCAGCGCCCCCACGTCCGCCGCTTTATCCCGGTGGTAACCCCCGCCAAGGCCAAGGACCAGGAAGGCAAAGAGCATGACGTCACCCTGCTCGTCCTACAGGACCCCCTCCGGCTATCGCCCCAGCCATTCATGATGCCGCTGCAGGGAGCCAACCAGCAGCAAATTCAAGCGCAGGTGAATCAGTGGATCGGCCTGCTGTTGGCACTGAATGGTGAGCAACACATCGAGGAAGTCTTTGAACGCATTGGCGTGCCTGCCGAGGCGCAGCCGCAGTTGCTGCAGATGCTGGGCAAGCTTGATGAGCTCGGCTATCTATGGGGACCAACCAGCGAAGCGCTTGAGAAGTCCAAGATGGACGACATTCGAACGCGCGGCTCATTCCCGCTGCCCGAGGAAGCGCGCCGTCCAGAGATTGCTGAACAACTCCGCGCCTTCATGACCGACAATTTGGCGAAGGCTGATGATCCGGAGTTTGAGAGCCCAGTGATTGGCATCGTTGCCCCGCATTTGGATTACGGACGCGGCGCTGCCAACTATGCCGCTGCGTACAAGTGCCTGGAAACCGGCGCGCGCGAGCGACCGGACCGCGTCGTAGTGCTTGGCACCAATCACTTTGGACTTGGCGATGGCGTGGTGATGACCGAGTTCGGCTTTGAAACCCCGCTGGGCACTGCGCGCGCAGACGCAGCAATCCTTGAGCGACTCCGCGATGCATTTGGCGACAAGCTCTTTAAGGATCAGATCGATTTTGCTTCGGAACACTCCATTGCCCTACATATTCCGTGGATCCAGCATCTCTACGGCGATGTCCCGGTGATTGCAGCGCTGGTGCCAGATCCAAACATTGGTCTGATCAGTGACGACGGCGAACGCGTTGGAACCAAGGAATTTGCGGCAGCCCTCAAGTCCATCCTCGCGCAGACCGGCGGTCGCACGGTGTTTGTTTCGAGCGCCGACCTCAGTCACGTGGGCCCGCAGTTTGGCGATCAAGCCCCGCTTGATGAAAAGCGCCGGCATGCCGTCGAGCAGTTTGACCGCGAGCTCTTGGGCGAATTCATCGGCGGCGGCGAACCTTTCTTGGCGCACGTTGCCAAGACGGGCAATGCCAATCGCTGGTGCTCCATCGGCAACATGTATGTCACCGCCGTCTGCGCCCCACACCGGACGCGGGAAATGGTGAAGTACGAACAGTCGGTCGACCCAAATGGTGCGGCGATGATTTCATCAGCAGCGCTGGCGCTGTTGGCGTAACGGAACACGAACTTTCTGTGCCGAATGTGCGGTTTTACGCGTCGGTGGCGGCAACACGCGTCGGCACAGCGCGACCAATCCGTGCAAGTACCGCGCGCAGATCGCTCCACACTTCGGCGCGCACTTGTCGCGTGTATGTACGCAGTACGTACGAGGGGTGGTACGTGGGCATGACCGGAATGCTTGGGCACGAAGCGCCCGCCGGTGGGGTCCACGTTTGCCACGTACCGCGAATCCGTGAGATTCCGGCGTCGACTCCACAGATCCATTTGGTCGCCGGGCCGCCCATCGTCACCAGGACACGCGGCTGTACCGCCAACACTTGTTCCAGTAGGTACGGCCCGCAGGCGGCAATGTCTTCGGGAGTTGGCGCGCGATCACCCGGCAATCGCGACTTCAGCACGCTGGCGATGTAGACATCCGCGCGCGTCAGACCCATGGCGCGAATCATCTCGTCAAGCTTCTCGCCAGCCGGTCCCATGAACGGACGGCCGACGCGCTCTTCTGGCTCACCAGGAACCTCGCCAACAAACATGATCTCTGCATCGGGCGCGCCCTCGCCAAAGACGAGTTTGCCTTTCCCGCCAGAAAGCGCGCACAGTTGGCACGTTGCTGCGTGGCGAGACTCAATTTCTGCCAAGCGCGCCACGCGTTCTTCGCGTGAACCAGCCGGGACCGCAACAACGGCACGCACAACAGCGGGAGCATGCACAACGTCCTTCACCTGCACCACGGCTCGCTGTTGCGTTTCGCTTGATACATCACGTGATCCGTGCAACGGACGCGGCGATACATCAAGACCGAGCGCGCGATCAAAGCGCGCAAGCACGGCGTGGACAGTCAACGGATCAGGCATGAGTCGTCAGCGACGACGTGCGCTTGCGGACGGAGTTTCCTTCGGAGCTGCCTCAGGAAGCTGAACGAGCGACTGCGTTCGCAGCACCAGTCCAGAGCCTGCACGCAGGTGGTAACTCTGCGAGTGAATCTCGTTACGGAAGCGCTGCATGTCAATGATCGACAGATTTGGCTTGCCGTTTGGATCGGTCCAGCAAGTCATCAGCGAGTCACTGTCGCGACCGTGCTGCAGCATTTCCTTGTAGGTGCCGAGGTACAGATGATCACTGAGCGATTCCGACTGGATGGTCGTCATGTACGTGATGTTCTCGGTGATCTTCTCTTCGTGGTCGTGCTCGCCCGCGCATGGGAGCGTGCCGGCCAAGCCGCGATCTGGGAGGCTGGTTGGATTGTCCACGACTACTTCGCAGAAGGTGATGGCGCCGTATTGGAAGCGCACGCAGTGACCACCCTTGAAGATCCAACCCTCAAACTCGTAATCGCCGTGCTGCATCTTGCGGCGCGCTTCAATCCCAAAGAACTCTGGATGGACGGCCCGGCGATACAGAAGCATCGCGTAGGCGTGCGGATTGGAGGCCTTGGGTGGATTGACGTTGGTTTCGAGTGGGTCGTGCATAGTGTTTGGTTTCAGCAAATATCTGGCTGATCTCTCATTGTCGCGGATTCAGCACGGAACTCAATCCCTAAAGTCGACAGTTCTTGCAGATTGTGCATTTGCACCTGAAAAACAACGAATTTCGGCCGCATACCACCACGCATACGGCGCAAAAAGGTGCCCGGATCCCCATTTCGCGGGATCCGGGCATAAGTGTGGGCGACACGGACGGTAAGCCGGATTCTGTCAGCGGCAAAGCCGCGTACAGCCATTTATCTAGGCCAGTCGTTGCCGACTGGCTCCAGCACGCGACCCGCCCCGATACCCGTGGACACGGGCGTCGACGGAAACCGTCGACCGAGACTGCTTGCGCTTGCACGCAGTGGGGTTTGCCATGCCCTGGCCGTCACCGGTCAGGCGGTGCGCTCTTACCGCACCGTTTCACCCTTACCACGCACGCCCGAAGGCGCCGTTCGGCGGTTTACTTTCTGTTGCACTGTCCCGCATGCGCGCCCACGCGCACGGGTGGCCGTTAGCCACCACTGTGTCCAATCGTGTCCGGACTTTCCTCCCCAAGCCGTGAGGCTTGCGGCGGCTGTATGTCCACGGCGCGATGGTAGCAGCGCTTGATGCACGCCAACACAATCATTCTGTGACTAGCGGCGGACGACATCGGAAAAACAACCTCGCGATCCGAGCAGTGCGCGGATCGCGAGGAGTAAATCCTGTCAAATCAACTGGAAATGCGCGGTTTGGCAGTTGGGGTCCGTCGTAAGGCCCAAGTGCCGCTCACGCATTCAGCGTGCGATGATCACGCAGCCTGAATGGCTGTGATCTCAACGCGCAAGTAATCCTGACGATGTCCAGCCTGGCGTCGATAGCCCTTACGGCGCTTGTACTTGCCGGTGCGGAGCTTGTCGCCCTGCACATCGCCGACGATCGAGGCAACAACGGTTGCGCCCTTGAGGTACGGCATGCCGAGCTTGGCAGCGGTTCCGTCGCCAGAGCCAACCGCGAGCACCTTGTCGAAGGTCAGTGATGTGGCGTCATCTGCCACCTCGCGCGTATCGAGGTCGACGATGTCGCCGACGTTCACCTTGATTTGGGTTCCACTGTCCTCGAAGATCGCGTACACGGTTCTGCTCCTTAATGTGCCCCTCAAGCGGGGTTGCCCCTCAAACACGACGGCGATCGCCGGCGCGGGGGAATCGGGGAGTGTAGCGGAAACCCGGGTTCAAATCCACCCCCCCAGAAGGGGGAAAGATCTCGTTACTCGGACCTCAGCAATGCCGGCGACAGGAATCGAACCTGCAAGGGTTTAGAGCCCGGCGGATTTTGAGTCCGCTGCGTCTGCCAGTTCCGCCACACCGGCGTGTGTGACTTGGGTCATTCGTCCCCAACTGCTGTGACAGTGTAGTTGGGACTCTCTTTAGTGATTTGGATGTCGTGCGGGTGATTTTCAACGACCGTTGCGCCCGAAACACGGACGAATTGGGTCTTGGCTCGGAACTCATCAAGTGAACTGCAACCACAATAGCCCATCGCGGCGCGCAGTCCACCCACCATTTGATACACGAAATCGGCAAGCTGCCCACGGTACGGCACCCTGCCCTCAACACCTTCCGGGACATACTTGCGGCTGTCGCGGATGGATGCCTGTCCATAACGATCGGACGAACCGAGCGTCATCGCCCCCGCGCTGCCCATGCCGCGATAGGTCTTGAAGTGTCGGCCACGATGAATCACCAGTTCGCCCGGGCTCTCTTCCAGGCCCGCGAACAGGCTGCCCAGCATGACGGAGCCAGCGCCCGATGCGATCGCCTTGGCAATATCGCCAGAGAGGCGCACGCCGCCATCGGCGATGACTGGCACTTGCCCACGGGTGCCTTCCACGGCGTTCATGATGGCGGTGATCTGCGGCACACCAACGCCAGTGACTACGCGAGTGGTGCAGATGGAACCAGGACCGATCCCTGCCTTGACTGCATCAGCACCAGCGTCAACTAGCGCGCGCGCACCATCAGCTGTTCCAACGTTTCCAGCGATCACTTCAATCTGGAATCGCTTCTTTATTTCACTCACGGTACGCATGACGTTCAGGCTGTGACCGTGAGCAGTGTCAACCACAATCACGTCAACTTCAGCTGCAACGAGCCGCTCCACGCGATCAAGTTGCATGATGCCCACCGCAGCGCCAACTCGCAGGCGCCCGCGACCGTCGCGACATGCCTGTGAATGCTTGGTGAAATTATCAATATCACGCATGGTGATCAAGCCGGCGAGGCGTCCGTCGGTATCGATGAGCAACAGCTTCTCAACGCGACCGCGATTCAGAATCGCCTCAGCAAGGGTTGGCGTTGTGTCAGCTGGCGCCGTCACCAATTTGTCCTTGGTCATCACGTCTTGGACGCGCGTCTCGGCTGGATGATCTACAAAGCGAATATCGCGTCGGGTCAGGATGCCAACCACGCGCGTGCGGCGTGTGCCATCTTCAGTCACCGGAAATCCGCTGACTCCGTATTCGCCCATCAGTTGCTGGGCGCGCTGCACGGTGTCCGTGGGCGAAAGCGTGACCGGATCGGTGATGATTCCGTTCTCGGTTCGCTTGACTTTCTGAACTTCGAGCGCTTGCCGCTCTGGCGAAATATTTTTGTGGATGATGCCGATGCCGCCCTCTTGGGCCAATGCAATGGCGAGCGCCGACTCGGTCACCGTGTCCATGGGCGCAGAGACCAGCGGGATGTTCAAGCTGATCCGCTTGGTGAGCTGTGTCCGGGTATCAGCAGACTCCGGCGTGATCTCGCTGTACCGCGGAATCAGTAGGACATCGTCAAAGGTGATTCCGTCTTGGACAATCTTGTGCTCCATCTGCGGGATGTTACAGAGCCCGCCCGCGCCGTTCACCGGCGAGGCACACTTTCGGCAGTTCGTGCTACCCTGCGAGTCTCCCCCGACGGTCGTCCGCGGGTGGTCGACCAGGCGAACGGCTATGCCCGCAAACCTGCCGAGGATGGCCAGTGTGGCCATGACCCGTCGCCCGCCTTTTTGCGGTCCAGATGGAACCGTACGGGGTCCCCCTTGCGGAGGTGACCTGAGTGTCAGGCAACGACGGAAAGCAGTACCTCACCAGCCCCATCCAACTCGATCGCCGCGGCATGCAAGCCGGCGACGGGATGAAGGCCTGGACCCTTTGGCTCTCCGCGATCATTAAGTTCGGCGGGAGCGACCTTATTGTGAAGTCGGACCTGAAACCGCGCATCCGCCATCGCGGTGTCTTGAAGGACATTGAGACCGACGTCATCACTCAGGAACTGATGTTCCAAGTGGCCAAGGATGTTCTCGATGCCGGGCAGCAGGAAGTCTTCTGCAACAAGGGCTCGATGGACTTTGCCTACGACTACGACGACAAGAACCGCTTCCGCGTGAACATGTTCATGGCGCGCGGCAAGGTTTCGATCGCCGCGCGTCTCATCACCAGCAACATCAAGAAGTTTGAAGACCTCTACCTTCCGCCCAGCCTTGGCGAGGTAGCGCTTCTTTCCCAGGGTCTGGTGCTCTTTGCCGGCGTGACCGGTAGTGGTAAATCCACTTCGATCGCAGCCATGCTGCAATACGTCAACGAACGCCGCAAGGTACACATCGTGACTATTGAAGATCCGATCGAGTACATCTTCAAGGACGACAAAGCCACCATCAATCAGCGCGAAATCGGCATCGATTGCGTCAATTTCAATGATGCATTGCGCGCGTTGGTTCGTGAAAACCCGGATATCGCGCTGGTGGGTGAAATGCGCGACTACGAAACGTTTGAAGCCGCCGTGCGCGCTGCGGAAACCGGTCACTTGGTGTTTGGAACCATCCACGCATCCAGCGCATGGCAGACGTTTGGTCGTATCTATGACTTGTTCCCAGTGAACGAACGCGAGCAAATTCGCAAACTGTTGGCCTACAACTTGCGTGCCATCGTTTATCAAAAACTCCTGCCGACGTTGCATGCGCACATTGCGCGTATTCCAGCACTGGAAATCCTGATCAACACCCCTGCTGTTCAGAAGTACATCTTGGAAGCACGCGAAGGCGAACTCTTGGACATCATCAAGGGTCGCGAAGCAGGCATGCAAGACTTCACCACCGCATTGGTTGACTTGGTGGAGAAGGAATTCATCCATCAGAGCGTCGCGCTGCAGTCGACGCCGAAGCCCGAGGAGCTGCGCATGCGCCTCAAGGGAATTTCGCAGGGCGCATCGTTCGCCAAGGGAGCCTGATCGTGAACTTACCGACTGCCTTCTTCATTCCGGGCTGCTCTATCCTCGCCGAGGCAACATCGCCGGCGATTCTGATGAGTATCGCCAAGCCGATCGTGACATTTGCCACGTTTGTGCCGTACGCAGTTCTTGTCTCAACCAAGTTGGAGAAGGACGCTGCGTACTTCAATCTGAAGCCGCAGAAGTGGGCTTCGATCTTCTTGGCCTTTGGTACGGCCGGATTGCTGTGTGCGCTGTTGATTCCCACTTGGTTTGCTGGCTTCCCGCTGATGATTGCGCTCTTTGCAGCGCCATGTACGTGGTACATGAAGTTCCGCAATCAGGCACTCAAGGGCACCAAGGCCAAGCCGCTCACCTTCCTGGATATTGACTTCGGCAAGATGGCTGCGGATCGCAAGGCGAAGAACGCACAGGCTGGCGCCACGTTGCGATTCCAAAGGAAGGATCGCAGCGAACAAGCCGCACCTGACCGCAAGGATCCGGCGTTTGAGGTGTATGCCGGCCTTGAGGCGGTACTGCTCTCCGCGTTGGAGGCGCGTGCGACACGCGTTGAGATTGCACTCTCCAAGCAAGGCGCACAGGTTCAGCAAGTGGTTGATTCCATGCGCTTCAAGCGCGAGCCAATCGCTGGTGAACTGGCCACGCGAGTGGTGGATCTCCTGAAGGGGTTTGCAGAACTTGATCCAGCCGAGCGCCGCAAATTCCAGCGTGGCACGGTGCCAATTGTCCGCGATGGAACGCGGATTGTCCTCACCGTCACCAGCGTTGGTTCGATGCAAGGCGAGTCAATCCGCGTGGACTTTGAGCGCGAGAAGCAACTCAGTATTCCGCTCGCCAAGATTGGAATGGGCGAGCAGCAACTGAAGCTCTTGGTGGACACCATCACGGCTGACCCACGCGGAACAGTGCTGGTTGGCGCGCGTCCTGGTCAAGGTCTCACCACCCTTACCTATGCGCTTTTGGGTCGACATGACTCACTCACCTCCAACATCAAGACGCTCGAGCGCCGCTTTGAGCGCGTCGTGGAAGGTGTTGAGCACACTGACTTTGATGCAGCCAAGAGTGACTTTGGTACGCAGTTGCAATCGATCGTGCGCCGTGGGCCTGATGTGGTGTTTGCTGCTGACGTAGCAGACGCTGGATCTTCCAAGGTGCTGTGCGCAGCTGGTGCTCGTGCCACGCTCTTCTATGTTGGAATGCCATCAGACAGCGTGCCGGACATTCTGGCTGCTTGGCTGAAGTCGGTGGGTGACCCGAAGGCAGCGGCTGATGCGCTGCGCATGGTGGTGACGCAGCGGCTGGTTCGCAAATTGTGTCTGACCTGCCGCGCTCCGTACACGCCAAATCCAGCGGAACAGAAGATGCTGGGTATTGCCGCTGGTAAGCCCGTGCAGATTTATAAGCAAAGTGGCAAGGTGCTGATCAAGGATCAGCCGGTTGATTGCCCAACCTGCAAGGGAGTTGGATTCCTTGGTTGCTGCGCAGTGGTTGAAGCGCTGCCTTTGGATGCGGAATCGCGCGCCATACTGGCTACCGGTGACGTAAAGGGCGCGTACATGCAGGCTCGTCGCACCTTCAAGTGCCCTTCGCTGCAGGACGCTGCGCTTCTCAAGGTGCGCAGCGGCGAGACCAGCTTTGATGAAGTGAAACGCATCTTTGCTCCACCGCCAGCACCAGCTGGCACTGCCCCCGCGGGCGCCGCGAAGCCAGCGGCCGCACCCGCCCCTACACCCGGCGCAGTCGCCAAATCGCCAGTCAAGCCGACCGGCCAGAAGAAGCAGTAAGGACCACCCCAGTGATCATTTCAGTCATCGCTATTGCAGCCATCCTTCTCATCACCTACTGGTGGTCCAACAACGGCGCGTTCAGCGCGTTGGTCCACTTCTTCTGCGTCGTCACCTCCGGCGCGATCGCCTTCGGCGTGTGGGAGCCATTGTCCTACCGCATGCTCAGCAGTTCGGCTGGCGAATACTCCAAGGGTCTGGTGCTGGTGGGCGTGTTCGTTGGCCTGCTTGCCGTTCTGCGCATCTTCACGGATCGATTCATTCCGATGAATCTCTCTATCCCGCGCTTGGCGGACGTGGTGGTGGGTGCAGGGTTTGGACTTGCTTCGGGTGTCCTTTCGGTTGGCCTGTTGGCGATCGGCATGGGGTTCTTCCAGTCAACAGTGACCATCGGTGACTTCACTGGATGGAGCCGACGCAGTGACGTGGCGAATGCGCCTGCTATCGGTAGTGACAACGCGCCCTTGCTGACGATTTCCGGTATCGCCGGTGGATTCTTCTCATACCTCTCCTGGGGTCCATACACCCCATGGCTCGGTGGTGGCACCATCGACACACACATGCCGCAGCTGGTGCGAACCTCGGGTTCGCTGTACCGCGATTCGTACGCGGATGGTCTGGCGCGCGTTTCGGTTCCACCGGAAGCGGTTAGTCAGCTCAAGCTGTTTGATGTTCCCGCCATGCCGCTCAGTGCTGGCGTGGGCGCCAAGCCAGTGGCATCGTGGGCAGTGCAGTTCACCATCGCTCAGGACGGCTTTGACGGCGCTGGACAGCAGTTCCTGATGACCGGCGCTCAGGCGCGACTGATCGGCGACGGTAAGGGCGGCAAGGGAACGGTTTCGTACCCCGTGGCTTGGCGTCAGAACGCCAAGGAAGGCGGGGAGCGGATGTACTTCTTCAACTCCCCGTCCAACGTGCTGACCTCGGTTTCTGCGCAAGGCGAAGGCACTTTCTATCTGTTCTTCCCCAAGGCTGACCTTGGAACACAAGCGCCCAAGTACTTTGAACTGAAGGGCGTGCGCTTCTTGGCGCCGCGTCCAATTGCGGCGCCGGACTTTGCAGGCGGCGGGGCCATTGAGAGCGGCAGCAGCAAGGCTGTTGATGACGGCGCAGCCACCAACATCGATTCACTGATTGAGTTCCCCGATCCGAAATACGCGATCGGTGGAGTGACCATCAACTCCAATGACAAGGGCGCCCTGCTCTTGGATGGCAACAACTACATCGTTGGTGGCGAACAGAAGTTCCCGCGCAACGGCAGTGCCATGGTGTCGGCGGACTTGCGCGTTCGTGGCTTCCAAGTCACCGTGGGACAGCGACTGCTTCGCTTGGACGCGTCCGCGAAAGCTGATGGCGTTCGCATCTTCCCCGACCTGAATGAGTGGGTTCGAACGGCTGGTACTGATGCGCAGTCTGCGCGCGTCGCAGTCATTGATGCCAACGGCGCCAAGTACTTTGCAGTGGGCATGGTTGAAGACGATGGCGACTGGGTGCTGGTGCGAAGTATGGGCGGCAAACCGCTCACCCTCAAGGACATTCCGATTCAGCCGCTCGGCAGCGGTAAGAAACTCATGCTGCACTTCCGCCTGCCGTCCGAGACGGTCCTGAAGGGACTGGTCCTGGTCACCGGTACGGAAGATCGCCTGGTGAACACCATCACGCTCACTGCGCCGAAGGACAACAATTGAAGACCAACATGATCAACATGATCAACATGCCCGAAACCGCGTCGATTGACGGTGCTGCTCGCAAGGCGCGCGTATTGCCGTGCGGACGCTCAATGCGTTGGAACATCGGCGCAGCCGTCATCCTGGCAGGCATCACCTGCGGCGCCACGTACGCGATGCAAGCTGCAGATCCAACCGTTCCGCCCCAGCCAGACAAGGGCCTGAATCTCTACAGCCCCGTGGGCGGATACGCGCTGATGGCCATTGCAGCCGCGGCGGTGATCGCCGTGAATTTGATGCCCGCCAAGCGCGGACATCAAGACTAACGACGCTCGATTACTTGGAACGCTCGGCGATCTTGCGGATCATTCCGCTAAAGATCAGTGCGTGCATTGGATACAAGACGTACCAGTACAGGAATCCGAACAGGCCCTTCGGTTCGAAGAATGCCGTTTGCAGCAGTTCGGTCTGACCACCTTCGGCGGGTCTGGCTTCAAGTTGCAGCCACGCGCGTCCGGGGACCTTCATCTCCGCACGGAGTCGAATCAGTCGACCAGGCTCCACCTGCTCAACGCGCCAGAAGTCCAGCGTGTCGCCCATGCGTAGATCGTCCGGGTCGCGTCGACCGCGCCGCATGCCAACGCCACCAAGGAGCCGGTCAAGGGTGCCGCGGATCTGCCACGCCCAATCCATGTACAGCCAGCCGCGCGCACCACCCAGACCCGCAAAGCTGCGGTACACGGCATCGACGGGCGCATCCACCATCAACCGGCGCCGCTCGAGAATCATGCCTTGGGTACTGATCAGGGCGACGGGCGTTCGATCGCCTTGACTTGAAACCAGCGCGTCGCTCCAAACGGTTTCGACTTCGTTGCTATCGATCTTTCCCAGAGCGAGCCGGAGGGCACTTTCGTAGTCCATGGGCTTGATGTGCGGGAACATGGTGAGCGCGGACGGGTTGCGCACGATCACCTCATTGCCGAGCCCCTTGATGAGTGGTTGTGCGATCTCAGCAGGAATCGGGGTGACGAGGTGAACCCAGTACGAAGATAGTCGCGGAGTCAGTATCGGCACAGCAATCAAGCGGCGGGTGAGCCCGCGTGCCCGGGCGTAGCCGGTCATCATCTCCGCGTAGTTGACTACGTCGCTGCCACCAATCTCAACGATCTGCCCGACGCTGGCCGGACAATCAAGCGCGGCCACCAAGTAGTCCAAGACGTTTCGAATGCAGATTGGTTGCGTTCGGGTGAATATCCAGCGTGGGCAGATCATCACTGGGACGCGTTCGGTGAGGTAGCGGATCATCTCAAAGGAGAGACTGCCGGACCCAACCACCACCGCGGCGCGGAATTCCGTGACGGGAACGCCGGCCTCGCGGAGGGCGTTGCCAGTTTCATGTCGCGATACCAGGTGCGGTGAAAGATCGGGGGTCTCTTCGCCAAGTCCGCCCAGGTAAATGATGCGCTGCACACCTGCTGCTCGCGCGGCGTTGGCGCAGTTGCGCGCGGCGCGATTGTCACGCTCCGAGAAATTGCTGCCACTCGCCAGGCTGTGCACCAGGTAATAGACCACACTCACGTCTTTCATGGCGGCGGCAAGCGTCTCTGGCGCAAGCACATCGCCCTGCACTACTTCGACGTCCTTCTGCCACACGCGACCTTCAAGGCGCGAAGGATCGCGAACCAGGCATCGAACCCGGTGGTTTGCAGCCAACAGCCGCGGCACCAGGCGACCGCCAACGTATCCAGTGGCGCCAGTGACAAGGATGAGGGAGCCGCTGTTCATATGAAGCGGCTTCGCTGGCAGAGTGCTACTGGATGCTGCGGCAATGATTACGCCTTGGCGGTAACCGCAGTTTCCTTCAACCAACGTTCGACGTAATGAATGTCGTGGCTGCCGGCACGGAAATCGGGGTGATCAAGCAACTTGAGGTGCAGCGGAATGGTGGTCTTTACAGGGCCAATCTTGAATTCGCGCAAGGCTCCCTTGAGGCGCTCAATGCATGTGGCGCGATCGGGCGCGTGCACGATCAGCTTGCCGATCATGGAGTCGTAGTTTGGCGGGATGCGGTACCCAGCGCGCGCATGGCTATCAAGTCGAACGCCCGGGCCGCCAGGCGCGGCGTAGGTTTCGATGAGACCAGCTTGCGGCATGAATCCACGGTCCGGATCCTCTGCGTTGATGCGCACTTCAATGGCATGACCATTGATGTGAATGTCCTTCTGCGTGAACGGCAATTCTTCACCGGCAGCCACGCGAATACCAGTCTTCACGATGTCTACTCCAGTGATCATTTCCGTCACTGGGTGCTCAACCTGCACGCGGGTATTCACTTCCAACATGTAGAAGTTCTGATGGCGATCCATCAGGAATTCCACAGTGGCAGCGCCGGAGTACTTGGCTTCGCGAATCAGTGTTGCTGCGCTTTCACAGACGCGATCACGCTTCTTGGGGTCAACGCCCGGAGCCGGAGCCTCTTCAATGAGTTTCTGGTGGCGGCGCTGGCTGGAGCAATCGCGCTCATAGAGATGCACAGCGTGCCCGTGCTTGTCGCCAATGGTCTGCACTTCAAAGTGCCGGGCGTTCTCCAGGAACTTCTCCACGTACACGCCGCCGTCACCAAACGCAGCGGCCGCTTCTTGCCGGGCTGCTTCAATTCCGGTGCGCAATTCAGCTTCATCGCGGGCGATCCGCATGCCGCGTCCGCCGCCACCGGCGCGCGCTTTCACAATCACTGGATACTGAATCTCAGCAGCTACTTTGACGGCTTCTTCAATATCTTCAATGGCGTCTTCAGTGCCGGGGAATACTGGGGTGCCAGTCTTGCGAGCCAGGCGCTTGCAGTTGACCTTGTCGCCAAGCGCGTTCATTGCTTCTGGACTTGGGCCGATGAATTCAAAGCCGGACGCTCGGCACACTTCTGCAAAGTGCGCGTTCTCACTGAGGAATCCGTAGCCCGGATGAATCGCTTCTGCATGGCTCACTTCAGCCGCTGCAATGATGCGCTCTATCTTCAGGTACGACTCCTTGGACGGGCCGGGCCCGATGCAGATGGTTCGATCCGCCTGCTCAAGCCAGGGTCCGCCCTTGTCTGCTGATGAATAGACGCACACGGCCTCAATGCCGAGTTCGCGACACGCGCGGATGATGCGGAGGGCAATTTCACCGCGATTAGCAATAAGTACACGCTTGAACATGGCTGGTGAGATCCTGTAGGCATGTGCGGCGCACGGGCGCACGCACGCCGTGATGAGGGCGGGTTCAGCTTGGCTTGATCATGTACAGCGGCTGGCCGAATTCAACGGCTTGTCCGCTCTTGACGAGCACCTTGGCAATGGTGCCTGAGCGCTCGGCCTTGATTTCGTTGAAGATCTTCATTGCTTCCACCAGGCACACCACCGAATTGGGGCCGACTTCGCCGCCCACGGAAACGAACGATGGCTTGTCAGGGCTTGGCGATGCGTAGAAGGTGCCAACCATGGGGCTCTCAATGGCGATCAGCCCGGCGTCTTCGTTTGCGGCGGGCGCAGCGGCCGCCACGGGTGCTGCAGCCACTGGCGCAGCTGGCGCTGGGTGAGCCACCGGCGCCGCGTGCTGAATGATCTGAGGAGCCGCCTGAGCGGTGGCACGTCGGATGGTGACCTGCTCCTCCTTGTCGCGGAGGTCGAGCTCGGTGAGGTCGCTCGTGGTCATGAGGCGAACGAGTTCTTTCAACTTGCGAATGTCGATCATGGGGCAGGAATTGTAATGGACTCTGGGTCGATTGTGGGGCGATCGTGGGGAGATCTTGCCATGATCATGCCACGATCATGCGTGGATCATGAGCGGATCATGCGAGATTCGCTCCGAATCGTGCCCGAACTTCCCGGATCCTTGCCGGACACCCCAAATCGTGCCGGGCGCCCTGTTCCCCTACTGCGTACCGCCGTACGGGGCCATGCAGCGCGGCGGTCCAAGTACTTCCCGAAGGATCAGCGCGCGGCGCAGACCCACTCGGTCCCCAATCAGGAGTTTGGCTCGCACCGGCTCTGCCACGCGGGGGGATCCGATGCTGTTGCCGGTGATTCGGGACGCAGCGATCGAGTGGTGCACCGCAGACTTTGACCGCGCCAGCGCCGCCTGCAGGACCTGCATGGCTGCTGGTTGAATCACCGGTGGAGTCGGGCGCTGTTGCGCAGCGATGCGAGCCTTCTCCGCAGCAACCTGCTGCTCAAAGAGGCGCGCCTCTGCTTGACGGCGACGCGCGGCGGCGGCTTGCAATTCAGTGTCGCGAATTTCGCGCCGCACAGAGCCGCGCGCGTCAATCGAGGTGGCGCCGCCAGCGCGCGTGGAGGTTGACGCTGCGCGTGTGGAGCTTGTAGTTGCACGCGTGGAGGCTGTGGTCACGCGCGTTGACGCTGTCGTCGCACCAGTGTTTGTTGTCGTCGGCCGCATCACCGGAGGCGTATTTCCAGGCGAATTACGCAGCGCCGGTGTCGCACGCATTGCAGGGGTCGTGCGGGCTGCGGAGGTGGCACGCGCGGCGGGCGCATTGTTTGTGATGGCTCGCTCAAGTGCCGCGGCGGCGTTCCGTGCTTGGCGCTCTTTGTACTTCTTCCAAATTGCAAATACAGCGTTGATCACCATGATCACTGCAAAGATGATGAGCTCGGTTTGCTTCATGGCGCCTGTGTGGGAAGGATAGCGCGGTAATCGGCCACGGCAATTCGGCCGTTGGCGCCATTGACCTCTGCGATCGCCACCCCAAGCAATGCCGGCAAAGCGCCCGCGGTCAGCAGATCGGAGGCCGGGCCGAATGCGCGGGTTTGCCCGGCAACAATGCACCAGACGTCGTCGGCAATGGCAGAGGCCACTGCCATGTCATGGGTGGCTGCCAAGACCGTGGCACCGGCGGCAGCCTCTTCGCGCACCGCACGCACAATCGCGGCTGCCTCCGGCGGGTCGACCGCGGCGAATGCCTCATCAAGAAGCAGTACCCCGCCCGGCTCGTGTTGCGCCAAGGCGCGCGCCACTGCCACGCGTTGCTGCTGACCACCCGAAAGCGAGTGGTACGGTCGATCAGCCAACGCCGCCAGCCCAACGCGCTGCAGTGCTCGTTCCACGCGCTGCGCATCCGTCGGCCGAGCAATGCGACCGAGCGCAGCAACTTCACGAACGCTGAATGGCGCGCCAACATCAGGCCGCTGCGTCACCAGTGCAATCCGAGCGGCACGTTGCAGCGCACTGAGTGCATGGACCGGTTCGCCATCAATGAGTACCGATCCCGTATCCGGCATCAGCAGCCCGGCCGCTAAGCGCAGCGCCGTGGTCTTTCCTCCGCCGTTCGGACCGATGAGCACGGTGATTCGACCGGGACTCGGCGCAATGACGCCGATGGCCAACTGAAATGCTCCGCGGCGCAGCGTTGGCGATTGAAAGTCCAGGGTTCTCATCGCGGCCAGGCCCCTGTGGTCTTCCGCAACAACACAAGAAATGCAATGCCGCCCGCGACCGCGGTCACTGCGCCCAGTGGCAGCCGACCGCCGCCGATATCGATCCACTGCCGGAGTGCGTCTGCGCCAATGAGGAGTCCGGCGCCCGCGACCGCAGAGCCGACCACCAATAGCCGGTTGCGCGGACCAACCATCGCGCGCGCGCAGTGCGGCGCTAGCAATCCAATGAATGCAATTGGACCGCACAACGCAACGCTTGCGGCGGTGGCGATACCGCAGCCAAGGAACATCGCGGTGCGCATGGGCGCAAGTGGGACGCCCACGGATCGCGCTTCGTCATCGGAGAGTGCCGCGGCATCCAGGCGTGAGCCCCATGTTGCAGCCAACGCGGTCAGTCCGCACGCTGCAAACGCACAGGCGGTGAGAGCGCCCGGATCCGGAACGTCAGGAATCCGCCCAAAGAGCCAGCCCGCAAGTAGTCCGCGTCGTTCCGGTGGTAACAGTGATTCTGCGACAGTGCTCAGCGCGCTTGCAATCGCACCCACAATGACGCCGCTGAGGATGAGCGTCACCGGGTCGATCGATCCGCCCCGTCGTGCCAGAAGGAGCACCACTCCAAGCGCAGTGACTGCGCCAATGAGCGCGGGGACCCCGAGTGCCGCACCGACTGGAGCTGCAACGCCCGCCCACGCCGCAGCAAGTGATGCAAGCGCCACGCCGGCACCCGCGCCGCTGGTGACGCCCAACACAAACGGTGAGGCCAGTGGATTACGTAACAAGGTCTGCATGATGGCGCCGGAGACACCAAGCGCCGCACCAGCGGCGGCGGCGGCAAGCACTGCATCGATGCGAAATTGACCAAGGACCGCGCTGGGCCAGCCAACCACAAAGGTGCCATCAAGCGTTCGAACAACAAGGAGCCGCGCTGCAACAACGATCAGCGTTGCCGCGGAGACCATGGCCAGGCCAATCATGGGTCGACGTGCGGTCACTTGATGACTCCCGGCTGAGCATCAGTCAGCGCGACAATTGCATCATCAGCGCGGCGCAGTGAGGCGGGACCCTGCACCAACATGCGCGCACTTGGCTCCAGTAAATCGGGCGCATCGATCGCCACGCGCGCGCGGCTTGCATCCGCCATCCATGCAGGGATTTCGCTTCGACCAATGGAAATAATCGCTGCTGGAGCCAGGCGAACCACATCTTCCGCAGTGATCGCGGGATAGCCGGGACGGCGCATGGCGTTGGTGCCTCCCATGGCGGTCCAGAGGTCGTCTACGTACGTGCCAGTGCCGAACGCCATCGGTGGATCGACGGCGAACAGGAATAGCACGGGACCAGTGGTGTGAACCGGCGCGGCCACTGCTTCGTGATGCAATGCAGTGATGCGCGCGGCAGCCTCCGGCGCAGTGGTGATTCCGGCCTGAGTAAGGAGGTCAGCGATGGGCGCCAAGCTCGCTTGCACGTCGGAGACACGATCGAAGTGCCAGGTGTGGACTTCCGCGCCGACTGATCGAGCCACCATGTTGAGCGCGGGGTCAGCGACGCTGGACTGGCGAAGGATCAGGGTGGGATGCAGAGCTGCGATCGCTTCAAGATCGCGGTCCTCCAGCGAACCGACAATCCGCACGCCGGCGGCTTCGGGCGTTTCGCACCACGGGGTTCGTCCCACGATGGCTGCCCCGCCGCCAAGTTCCGTGACGGTTCGAGTGAGCGCCGGACTCAGGGAAACGATCCGCGCG
>Ga0247831_1000763_pt1 | contig 68886 bp, 57 predicted proteins | sample LaCruzMarch2015__9_FD_192406 | JGI IMG/M metagenome (GOLD analysis project Ga0247831, IMG submission 192406) | Freshwater microbial communities from meromictic Lake La Cruz, Castile-La Mancha, Spain - LaCruzMarch2015_1m | ecosystem: Environmental > Aquatic > Freshwater > Lake | place: Spain...
ACCTTTGCCTTGAATTTTGCCGGAAAATTCCGTCTGCCTTTCTTCATTATTTTTGCGCTTTTAATGGTGTAAAATTAACCATCTTTACCGCTTAATTAGTTGTCCAGTTTTTGGGGGTAGGCTCAATATACAATCGCAAAGAACTGGCTATATGTCTAAAAAAATTGGCAATAGAATCTCTCTCGCTTCATGTGACTGAATAATATTCAAAATCTAATACCATAAAGCCGCTAACAACGAATATACGAAAATGCTTACTAAACGTCGCACATTCGCATATTCAACGGCGTTACGCTGTAACTGAACAAAATACACTGAATGTAGGATTTTGAAAAATCACCTAAATATCCGTACTTTGCGGTAAAATTATTGATATGACCATTACGATCGAAACATCCGGCATACAAGAAGTTGAGCAACTACTAACGGTGGTCAAGTCTCTGAATATCAAAAGTATAAGTATTAAGGAGGCATCCGTAAAACGACAGCCTGTCATTGCGCCAAAGGCGATAAAAAATTGAATCCACGAGAACTTTTTGGCATCTGGCAAGGAAACCCTCGGACACTGGATCAAGTCCGTTCAACTGCCTGGAAGCGCAATTGGGATATTTGATATGGTACTTTGTGACACTAATATTTTCATCAGTGCTTTCAACGGCAGTCAAGATACGGGTAACAAGGAGGAATTGGCACAGATGAAGAAGAAAATCAAGTATTACGATATTGTCCAAATTGACGAGGAGATATCGGCAAAAGCAATTGAGTTGATAGAAACCTTTAAACTCAGTCATGGATTGCAGATACCTGATGCTATTATCGGAGCGACAGCAGTAATCCATCAGATACCTCTTTACACCTACAATTTGCGGGATTTTGACTTTTTACCCAATATCAATTTATATCAACCTGTATAAAAAACAGCGAACAGTTGCTTTTCAAAAATCACACCCCTACCCCATACAACGAGCATACCGGACACGCAACCGCATTGTGCCCCCGTGCCGGACAATACGACCGCCCGAAGAAAATAATTTGCAGGTGCAGTTTGTTCCACGAATCCTCCGGAAAGGCGGCTTTGAGGTCGCGTTCCGTTTTTTCTACGCTTTTGCCGTCGGTGAGTCCCCAGCGGGTGGCTAAGCGGTGGATATGGGTGTCTACCGGAAAAGCAGGCACGCCGAAGGCTTGCGACATGACCACAGAGGCCGTTTTGTGCCCCACGCCCGGCAAGGCCTCCAGTTCCTCAAACGTCTGCGGCACGAGGCCAGCATGTTGCTCTATCAGGATGCGCGACAACCCGGCAATAGCCTTCGATTTGGTTGGCGAAAGGCCGCAAGGCTTGATGATGTCGCGGATGTCCTCCACCGACAATTTCATCATGTCGTATGGATTATCGGCTTTTTCAAACAGTTGGGGCGTCACCTGGTTTACGCGTTCATCCGTGCATTGGGCCGACAACACCACGGCTACCAGCAAGGTGTACGGATCTTTGTGTTGAAGCGGTATGGGGGTTTCGGGATACAGTTCGTCGAGTATCTGCTGGATGTGTTCAGGCTTGGTCATGCATCAATGCTTAAAATGCCGAATGCCGGTCAGCGCCATGGCCATGCCCCGGGCGTTGCAGGCGTCTATGCTGTCCTGGTCTTTGATGGAGCCACCGGGCTGCACCACAGCAGTGATGCCTGCTTGATGTGCGATCTCCACACAATCGGGGAAAGGGAAAAAGGCATCGGAAGCCATAACTGCTCCTGCGGGATCAAATCCGAACAGCCGGGCCTTTTCAACAGCTTGCTGCAGGGCGTCTATGCGGTTGGGCTGGCCACAACCCATGCCGATGAGCTGGTGGTTTTTGACCAGGGCGATGGCGTTGGATTTGAGGTGTTTGCAGCATCGCGCGGCAAAGAGCAATTGATCCACTTCGTCTGTTGAAGGCGCTCGGTTGGTCACGACTTGCAAATTGGAAACCTGTTCAGAAAACAGGTCGGCGTCTTGCTCTACCACGCCGTTGAGCAGGCTGCGGAAACTGCGCGCGGGCACGTCGAAGTTTTTCAGGCGCAACAGGATGCGTTGTTCTTTTTTGGACAGCAGCTCGAGGGCTTCGGGCGCAAATGCCGGAGCGATGAGTACCTCGTAAAAAAGTTTGTTGATCTCTTGGGCCGTTTCGAGGTCTACGGTTGCATTGGTGATGAATATGCCTCCAAAAGCAGACGTGGTGTCGCAAGCCAGGGCATCGCGCCAGGCCTGTGCGACCGTTTCGCGCTGGGCTACGCCGCAGGAATTGGTGTGCTTGAGGATGGCAAAAGTGGGTGGTGCCCCGCGGAATTCGCGCATGAGCTGCACAGCTGCGTCGATATCGACGAGGTTGTTGTACGAAATGGCTTTCCCGTTGAGCTTGTCAAACACCTGGCTGAGGTCGCCAAAAAACACGCCTTGTTGGTGCGGGTTTTCTCCATACCGGAGCGCTTCTGCGGGCCGAAAAGAGTGCTGAAACACCGGCTCGGGGTTGTCGCGCTGAAACCAGTTGAAAATAGCGGAATCGTAATGGCTCGTTACCCTGAATGCACGGCGGGCCAGTTCGCGGCGTTGTTCGGCGCTGAGCGCCCCATTGCTTTGGTTGAGGTATTCGAGAAACAGGGCATACTCCGCCTGAGAAGCCACCACAGATACATCGCTGTGGTTTTTGGCGGCGGCGCGGATGAGCGATACCCCGCCTATGTCAATTTTTTCGATGATGGCCGCCTCGTCGCTGGTGGACGACACTGTGTTTTCAAATGGGTACAAGTCGACGATGACGGCATCTATCGTGGGTATGTTGAATTGCTCCAATTGGGCTAAGTGTTCTGGTTCGCGCCGGGCCAGCAACCCGCCGAAAACAGCAGGGTGCAGGGTTTTAACGCGGCCGTCGAGGATGCTGGGGTACCCGGTAAGTGTTTCTACAGGGGTGACCGGTATGCCAAGTTGCTCGATGTAGGCCTGGGTGCCGCCGGTGCTGTACAAGGTCACTTGCAGTTCGTGCAGGCGGCGGATGATGGGTTCAAGACCGTCTTTGGCGTAAACGGAGACGAGGGCCGAGCGGATGGGGGTGGTCAGCATGGAGTGGGTGGTTGGAAAAGGCGCAAAGGTAAGCGAAATGGCCGGCGCAGTCTTAGTGATGCGTGTAAATTTACTTCATGTTCTGCGCTCATCGACCTCCGTCAAACGGTTGATGTGGTACACAGGGTTCATTCACCAATCAATTTTTTCTCCTTCAACAGGCCTTTTAGCCACGCCATATCTCCTTCGGACAAAACAGGCGGCGGCGGAACGGCATCGTACCGAATAGACAAATCGTAGCGACTGCGGCTGTATACCTCTTGAAGGGCTGCGCCAATATCGAGCTGTACATCGGAATCGGGCGATTTAAGCGGAACAGGCACGATTGGCAATTTGTCGCGCACGGTCATGGCCCAGACATGTGTTCTGTATTTTTCTCCCCTTTGTAGCATCACAAAATAATGGGCCTGACGGGGCAACGTGGGGTAATTGAGTGGGCGTTCGCCACGGCGCAGCAGGTCTATTTCGAGCAGGTGAACACCGACTTCGTGGAGCATATCTCGTTTTTCCCGGTAGGGCTGTATGCCAGGAGCGCGCTTGTTGACTGGCGAAAGCACCTCAATGGCAGTGATGAGTTGTTGGTTTTCCCGATCCCTGATTTCCACTACTGGTATGCGCACCTCCACTGGTCTGGGGAGCGGTATAGACATGGTGTAGGGGGTAAGCATGCCCAGCGCAGGTTCAGAAACGACATCCATCAACGGTTCGTAGTTGCGGCGCAATATTTCTACGTCTGGATACAGGATGCCCACGTCTTCGTCTGGGCGGGTATCTTCAACGGTGTACGTTTCAATGCGCACTGTATATTTGGGGATGACCTGCGGGACAATTTGCTCTTTGATGCGCGTAGCCAAATCGTGGTGCACATCTGGCCAAACCTGCCCTTCAAGCCAAGGATCCATTCCGGGAAAAGGAGGCAACATGCAGTTAATTTTTTTCAAAAGTACGGATTTTCCGGGAATATTTTACAAGCTGACCCGCAACCTCAAAATATTTCCCATCGCATAACACGACCGGCATCGGGGTTCATACTGTTCTTTTTCGCCGAGCAGCACCACCTCATCGCCTACGGCCAATCGATATGAATGGGTCGCCAAAGCACCACAATGGACACATATAGCGTGTACTTTGGTGACGTACTCTGCCACTGCCAGCAGTTGGGGCATGGAACCAAAGGGCACGCCCAGATAGTCCATATCCAACCCCGCCACGACCACGCGCACCCCTTGCAAAGCCAGTTGTTCACACACCTGGGGCAGCTCCGCGTCGAAAAACTGCGCCTCGTCCAGTCCCACTACACGGGTAGTTGGCGAACGCAAGAGGACTTCGGCCGCATGGTGTACCGGGATGGCCTCTAAGGAAGCGGTGTCGTGGGAGACAATCTGGTTGGTGGCATACCGGTTGTCAATGCCTGGTTTGAACACTTGCACCGGCAAGTCGGCAATTTGCGCGCGGCGCAGCCGCCGAATCAACTCCTCCGTTTTCCCGGAAAACATACAACCGCAGATCACTTCTATCCAACCAGCGCGTTGGCTACGGACATTGGGTTCGAGAAACATGTGTAGTTTGAAAAGAAATTTTTGGCTGAGTAAAAAAAGATCATAAAAATTTATTCGTCCTACGAGTATACTCGTAGGACGAATAAATTAGTTGGGCATTTGCCTCAGTTTTTCAGGATTCAGCACCTGAATAACGCCTTCTCGCACTTCAATGAGGCCTTCTGTCCTGAAATCAGTCAGGGTTCGAATCACAGTTTCTTTTGCCGTTCCGGCCATGGCCGCCAGGTCTTCACGCAACAAATTGATTTCGGCATAACCCTGATCCAGCAAATGCACAATGGCCGTGGCCACTCGCCTGCGCACAGAATTGTACGCCAGGTCTATGAGTTGTTGTTCTTGCTCGGCCACGTGGTTTGACAGCAGTTTGATGAAGCGCGCATTTACATCCCGATTGTTGTGCACAAGGGCATTAAAATCTTCTTTGGGTATGAGCCTTAGTACGCTGTCTTCCAGTGCGGTAGCGCTTTCCGGATAATTGCCGTCGCGCAATAAGGCCAAATAGCCCAAAAATTCACCTGGAACAGCCACCCGGACGATCAGCTCGCGGCCGTCGTCGTTGCTTTTAAATATTTTCACATGCCCGCTTTCAATGTAATATAGCCACCGCGCCTGTTGGCCTTCCAGGAAAATGGGGTCTTTTTTGCGATAATGCCGCAGTTCGCGGTTTTCAGAAAGTGCCTGAACGGCCTCTATGGCGCGGGATTCATTGATAAAATGCTCCAGCCCTTCGCCATCCGGTCGAGAGGCTGCGCGCAAGCGCTCCGACTTGCGCAGGCGGGTTTCAATGGTTTGCAACAGCAACGTGTCGTCAAATGGTTTCGTGATGTAGTCGTCCGCCCCCAAAGACATTCCCTTACGGAAATCGTCTTTTTCTGCTTTGGCGGTCAGAAACACAAATGGAATATCGGCAGTAGCCTGTAGCCTGTTCAGGATGTGCAATACCCCAAAACCATCAAGTTCAGGCATCATGACATCGCACAAGATCAGGTCAGGACGCGTCTGTTTGGCCATCTCCACGCCTATTTTTCCGTTTTCAGCGCAGCATACCGTGTAACCGCTCAGTTGCAATATTTCCGACAAGTTCTCCCGGACGTCGGTGTTGTCTTCTATGATCAGGATGCTGGCCATGTGTAAGCTGATTTTTTGTAAAAGAGAAACGACGGTTTGTTGAACCCATCGAAAAAGACAAAATTAGCACAATCGCCTTTATATTCACCCTTGACCAAAGTCATTTTGCAAAATGAGACTGGTCATCTCCTGATGCCCTAAAGCGTTGTACATTTGCAAGAAATCAGGAAAATTGTTATTGAGTCCTTGTCATACGCCACTTTTCAAACGCAATACCCAAACACATGAATTTATTTTCGCTTGTTTCGTCTATCATGACACCAGCCGACAAATTGGTCACCGTTAACCCGGAAGACACCCTCATGGAGGTCAAAAAAATATTTGACACCCACTCTTTTCACCATTTGCCCGTGGTTCGTTTCCGCAGCATTGTGGGCATCATTTCCAAAACAGACTTCAACCATTTTACAGGCGGTTTGAGCCTCCACAGCGAAGACCGTTTTATGAACGATGCCAAACTCGAAAATACCAAGGCGCAAGACATCATGACCAAAGGCATGGGTAAAGTAGAGCCCGACGACCGCATCAATGTGGCGCTTGAGGTATTCAGCAGAAACTGGTTTCACGCCCTTCCCGTTGTGCAAAACGATGAATTGGTAGGTATCCTGACGACCCAGGACATCATCCGCGCCATCCTGGATGAAAAGCCGCTTGAGCCACACATGGTGTACGAAAATAAAGAATAAAAATTTTTTCACTCAACTCATCAGCCAGCAATGATCACCATCAGCATATACGGATCGGGTGACGCCAAAATGAGGGCACTGAAGCAAAACGTGTCAGCAGCATTGGCAGAATACCCAATGGATGGGCAGATAGAAGAAGTGACGGAATACAATCGGGTATATGCTTCGGGCGTCACGCACCCACCAGCGCTGGCCATCGACGGCGAGATCATGTCGGAGGGTGAAGTGCCCACCGTCGATGAAATAAAAAAACTGTTTAGAAGCCGGCACCTCATGCGCAGCAAATTATTCAAACTCCGGCGAATAATAGCGCCGGTAGACATGAGTTCCGGTGCCGAAAATGCGCTCGTTTTCGCCTGCCGCCTGGCACATCTTTTCCAGGCTTCTTTGGAAGTGGTGTATTGTATGGACAGCATTTTTGAAGGCTCCGTGCCTTCGCCATCTGGTGTATTGGCCAACTACAGAAACACCATGCATCAAGAACTGGACGATTTTGTGCACACGTTGGCAGAACGCGAAAAACTGGATTGCCCTACGCCAGAACATCTGTCGCATGCACCAAATGAAATGACCTACAACACCGTGGCTGGCATTCGGACGCACATTGCCTTTGGTTTTGCAGAAGATGTACTGATTGATTTGTCGCGCAACACCGATATGCTCGTTATGGGAACGCTTGGCAAAAGTGGTATTTCCCGAAAACTTTTCGGCTCGGTCAGCATAGCTGTGTCTAAAAACGCTTACTGCCCGGTATTGCTCGTGCCCCCGCAAGCGCAGTTCCGTGGATTCGCCAATATTTTGTACGCCAGCAATTTTGAATCGCTCGACGCACCGACCATCAAACAGACCGTAGCATTTACCCGTCGGTTCAACAGCCAGTTGCATTTTGTGCACGTCGGGCCGGCAGGTGAACCTGGTGTGGAACTGGAAAAGAAACTATTTGAGATCAATTATGTGTACGCCGATCCTGAAATGCCCTTCATTTTCAGCAAAGTAGTGAGCGATGACGTGGTGGAAGGCTTGCACCAATACGCGTTCGAACACCGCGTTGATCTTTTTGTATTTGTGACACATCACCGCTCCTTTTGGGACAACCTCATGCACCATAGCGTATCCAAAGACATGCTGCTGCATACCGGCATCCCCATTCTACTGATTCATGCAGATGGCGATAACCCGGGAGAATAATGGGGATAACCCACACCTAAAACCTGTAGAAACGCTGCAACCAAATACCGGTTGTGGCGTTTTTGTGTTTCATGGATAAAGAAAAAAAGCCGTATACACCTCAACCATTGGTAGAAAACGTAGATTTTTACCTGGAAAACGGCTTTGTCGTATTCACCGAACAGTTCTTGCGCAATCGGGGCTACTGTTGCCAAAGCGGATGCAGGCATTGTCCCTACGGGTTTGTTAAGAAAGGTTGATTTGTTGATTTGTTGATTTGTTGATGAAACTGTATATTTTAGGTGCCCCCGGCGCTGGCGTAACCACATTAGGTCGTGCATTGGCTGAAAAAATGGGCGTGTCCCACTTCGATACCGACGACTACCACTGGTTTACCGACGACGCCCTGCCCTACCGGCGACGGCGCAACCCTGACCACCGAAGGCTGTTGCTCGCAAGAGATTTTGCTGCGCACGAGCATTGGGTGCTCTCGGGCGCTTTGTGTGGGTGGGGCGATGTGTTTACGCCACTATTCGACGCCGTGGTTTGGCTGTGGGCACCGGCAGACGTCCGCCTCGAACGCATTTGTGCCCGCGAACACCAGCGTTATGGTGCCGAACGCCTTGCTCCTGGTGGCGATTTGCACGTGGTGTACGAAAAATTCCTGCAATGGGCCGCCGCTTACGACGATGCCTCGGCCAACATCCGCAGCCGCGAACAAGAATTGACCTGGGTGAATGCACTGATCTGTCCACAACTGCTCATCAACGAAGTGATGGATGGCCCAACGCTTTTGTCGACGGTAGAAAGCTGGATAAATACCGTAGACCAGGCTGGTTCCTGACGACTCCCTGTCCCTCTTGTCCAATCAAAGTACTTTCTGCATTTTGAAATGCGGAATGCCCACCTCCTCAAACCGCTCACCTACGGTAACATACCCCAATGCTAAATAGAATGGCACCGCCGTTTCCCGGGCATGCAACACCATGCTGTTAACCCCGGCCAAAAGAGCAAGGTGTTCCGAGGCCTCCACCAAAGTTTTCCCAACGCCTTTGCGCTGTACCGCTTCGGACACCGCTACCTGACGCATTTTCCAACTGGCGTCATCGGCCACCACCAGACTCAGGCAACCCAACAAACGGCCCGAGGCATTGTAGGCGGCCAGGTGGCGCTGGTCGTACTCTTCGGCCAGTTGCTCCGGGGTAAATTCAAGGCCGAGCGGCTTGCGCAGCACATCGGTGCGGAGGCGCACGGCCTCGTCGTATTCTGGTGTACCAAAATCTATTTCAATGGTGTACATAAACTATCCGGCGGGCACAAAATGATCAATGATGTCGGACTGATCGGTTGTTTCGTCGTGCTCTTCCAGCAGGCCCGTCACATCCGCAAAGACAGCGTAGTGCGCCAGATACATCAACGGAATGGTGAACAACATCCCGATGAAAAAACCCAATACACCTAAAGCGGCTATTAAACCGGTAACTATCAAAAACAGGAACACCACAAACCAGTTTCGGCCAACCAGTTTACGGCTGGTTTCCATTGCCGGCCAGGGAGACATGTTGTAAAACCACACCAAAGGCAACGCCCATAAGTACGACACCGAAAAATACACTGCTGGTATAATTATCAGGATGAGTCCCAACGCCAAAAGACCTCCATTTACGGAGTTGAGATCAGGCTCAAAACTGTAGTAATATGAACTTATGCCTGCTGTTACCAACACGATACAACCGGGAATGATGGAACCCACCACAATTAAACCCGTCAGCAGGGACGTGAGTGCCAGGTCTCCAATTTTGTCATATCCGCGAAAAAAATCTGAAAACTCAATTTTTTCCCCTTTATCCAATTTGTGTCCGGTGATGTAAAATGCCACGAGGATGATGGGTGAAACGAACAAGCTCGACACGAGGCCGCCGACAAAAGGTATGGCGCTTAGTACAATCTGTATAACAAAAAACAACAAGATAGCGCCGATAAACAAGCCCACTTCTTGTTGGATCAGGCGAAAGCCTTTGCCGATGTAATCGCCAAAGTTAAACGCATAGCCTTCGTCTATTCGTTTTTGCAGTTGGGAGGGGATTCCGTTCATAAGGTTTTGTTTAGCATTGATTTGGGAAATATTTCAGGGGAAAGTTGAGGCTTTTTTAGTTTACTGCAAAATATGTTTTACACGCGGCTTGTGCGGTGCCACGTCTCCATACTTGGCGCGTTTGCTATCTTCATAATCCGTAAAGTTGCCTTCAAAAAACACGACCTGGGCATCGTCTTCAAAGGCCAGGATGTGTGTGGCCAGGCGGTCGATGAACCATCGATCGTGGCTGATGACCAATACACAGCCTGCAAAATCTTCCAGCGCATCTTCCAGCGCGCGCAGGGTGTTGATGTCAATGTCGTTGGTAGGCTCATCGAGCAGCAGCACGTTGCCGCCGTCTTTGAGGGTCATGGCCAGGTGCACGCGGTTTCGTTCTCCACCGGAGCACACGCCGAGTTTTTTTTGCTGGTCGTTGCCGGTAAAATTAAAACGCGACAGATATGCGCGGGCATTCACACTGGCGGTGCCCACCTGTATCAAGTCGTTGCCTTCGGAAATGATTTCATAAATTGTTTTTTCCGGCAACAGGGCCTCATGGCTCTGGTCCACGTAACTGTATTTTACGGTGTCGCCGGTGATCACCTGTCCGCTGTCGGGCATTTCTTTGCCCACTAATATTTTGAAGAGGGTCGATTTGCCTACGCCGTTTGGGCCGATGATGCCGACGATGGCGTTCTTTGGAATTTCAAAATTCAAGTGGTCAAACAGCACACGGTCGCCAAACCCTTTGCTCAGGTCTTCCACCTTGAACACCACATCGCCGAGGCGTTGTCCACTTGGTATCCATATTTCCAACTTGGCCTCTTTTTCCCTCGATTCTTCGCCCACCATTTTGTCGTAGGCATTCAAGCGGGCTTTGCCCTTGCTTTGGCGGGCTTTGGGGGCCATGCGCACCCATTCGAGTTCGCGTTCGAGGGTTTTGCGGCGTTTTTCTTCACCGCGTTCTTCCTGTGCGAGTCTTTTGGCTTTTTGATCCAGCCAGGAGGAATAGTTGCCCTGCCACGGAATGCCTTCGCCGCGATCCAACTCGAGTATCCAGCCCGCCACATTGTCGAGGAAGTACCGGTCGTGCGTCACGGCAATAACGGTACCGGGAAAGTTTTGCAGGTATTGCTCCAACCAGGCCACCGACTCGGCGTCGAGGTGGTTGGTCGGTTCGTCCAACAGCAGGATGTCGGGCTGGCTCAGCAACAGGCGCGCGAGTGCCACACGGCGTTTTTCGCCACCGGAACACACTTTGATGGGCTTGTCGTCGTCGGGGCAACGCAGGGCGTCGGTAAACAACCCGATGCGGTGGTCTAATTCCCAGCCGTTTACCTGTTCAATTTGTTCGAGCACCTCGCCCTGTCGGTCTATGAGGCGCATCATCTCGTCGTCGTCCGTCACTTCGCCCAATTTTGTGCCTATGTCCTCGTTTTCCCGGAGCAGGTCTACAATGGGTTGCACACCTTCCTCCACAATTTCGCGCACGGTTTTTTCAGCGTCCATTTCCGGTTCCTGGGCTAAGTAACCGATTTTGTATTGTTTTTCGAATTCAATTTTGCCTTCGTAGTTCTGGTCTAAACCGGCGATGATTTTCAACAAGGTAGACTTACCGGAACCGTTCAAGCCCAATACGCCGATTTTGGCCCCATAAAAAAACGAAAGCCAGATGTTCTTCAACACCTGTTTGCTGGGCGGATACGTTTTGTTGACGCCCGACATGGAAAATATTATTTTTTCTGACATGTATTATGGTTGGTTTGGATGTGTATTGTACCGCTGTACGGGGTGGCACGGCCATTTTGGCGGGCAAAGATAGCCATCTGCGGACAAAAGCAAGCATCCGGGCCGCAAACCGTTAACCTTGCCTTTTGGCTGCGAATATTACCTTTGCGATATGGAAAAGCACCTTGTTCCCTTCGCGGCGGTTCCGCAACTAGCCAAAACGGATGTATCCTACGCCACGAACGATCCGGCTCTCAAGCCCTTCTACGTACATGCACCCGGATTAGACGCCATTCACCAGACAGTGGAGGCCCGTCAACAAGTGATAACACCCCGGGAAGTTCTGGTAGAAGCGCTTACAGAACAATACCGCGATTTACCCCGCCAAGAGGCGGTTTGGCACAACATCAAGGCATTACAACAGGCCAACACGTGGAGCATCACCACTGCCCATCAACCTTCCCTGCTCACCGGCCCTTTGTATTTCATCTACAAAGCCATCACCACCATACGGTTGGCGCAAGAGGCTGAAAAAAGCCTCGGTACACCCCACCGTGTAGTGCCGGTATTTGTGCTGGGCAGTGAAGACCACGACCTGGAAGAGGTCAACCACGCTCGCCTGTTTGGAAAAACGGTGGAGTGGCACCCGGGACTAACCGGCCCGGTGGGGCTGATGCCCTCGGATACCCTCGCCGGGGTACTGGCCGAACTGAAAGACATCCTGGGCACTGCTGACGCCGCAGCCGCGCTGTTCCAACGGGTGGAAGCAGCGTATGCCCCGGGCGTGTCTTTTGCCACGGCCACCAAACGCTTGCTGCACAACCTGCTGGGTCGGTTCGGCCTGTTGGTGCTTGGCATGGACGCGCCGGATATGAAACGCCTTTTTATCCCCGTCATGCGCGACGAGCTGCTGCACCAAAACGCTCATCGATTGGTGTCAGACACCATCGGTCAGTTAGCCGCACTCGGGTTCAAGGCGCAGGCCCCTCCCCGCGACATCAACCTGTTTTACATGAAACCCGGTTTGCGCGAGCGCATCGTGCAAGAGGCCGACGGGTATTCGGTGCTGCATACCGATTTGCATTTCACGCAAGCCGAATTGCTGGCCGAATTGGAGGCATATCCCGAGCGATTTAGTCCAAACGTGATCCTGCGTCCGCTGTACCAGGAAATGATGTTGCCCAACCTGGCTTATGTGGGTGGAGGCGGCGAGCTGGCGTATTGGCTGGAGCGCCGAAGCTTGTTTGAACACTACGGCATACCCTACCCTATGCTGGTGCGTCGGAATTCTGTGCTGATTTTAGACAAGGAAAGCACTAAAAAAAGAATTAAATTCGGACTGGAGACAAAGCAATTGTTTGAAGACGCCGACGCGCTGGTGCGCCAGTATATAGAAGCCCATGCGGATACGAATCTGTCGCTTGAGCCTGAAACGGAGGCCCTTGCTACCCTGTACGCCAGCATCGCGCACAAAGCAATGAGCATTGACCCCACGCTCGAAAAAGCCGTGCAGGCAGAAGCCGTTAAAGCCAAAAGTGCGTTGCAACAATGGGAAAGCCGCCTGCACCGTGCTGAAAAACAACGGCATGAAGTAACCCTTGGTCAGATGCGGGCGTTGAAAGACAAACTATTCCCGGGCGGAAATGGCTTGCAGGAACGCTCTGACAACGCGCTGCCCCAACTGCTGAAACACGGCGATGGATTTATGGATACACTTATGGAAAATCTGCACCCCTTCGATCCGGGTTTTGTGGTTTTGGAATACCCGTAGCGGCGCCTTTAGTCGCCGCCTGCACCACGCTTTCGGCGACTAAAGTCGCTTTTATGCTTGATTTTCGGCGACTAAAGTCGCCTTTATGCTTGACTTTCGGCGACTAAAGTCGCCTTTATGCTTGACTTTCGGCGACTAAAGTCGCCTTTATGCTTGATTTTCGGCGACTAAAGTCGCCGATACGCGCAGCGCCATCAACCGCTCCCGATCCGGATGGGCCAACGCCCGCCGCATGCGCCACCAGCGCCCGAAATGTTCCCGATAGTGCATGTTGTACCAACCCAGCAGCGGTAAAAACAAGGCGACGGCAATCCACCACGGATTCCACGAAATCAGGCTCGCAAGCAGCCACAGTCCAAAGTACAGCAATCCAAACAAATAACCCACGCCCATCCAGACCGAGGTTACGAACTCCTTTTTCCGGACAAAGTACCGGGTTACGCCCCATGACATGGTCAAAACAGGCAAGGCCGTGATGTAGCCGAACAAAAACAGTGGAAACATCACTACAAAGTACAACAGCAAGCCCAAGTGGCCCCTACCGGAATTTTTCAAGGCAAAGTCCTCCAGCCCAGCCTCATGCAATGAATCAAAATAAGCCGAAACACGCGCTCTGAGTGCCGTTTTTTCATCTGCCGTCATGCGATTCAATGCGTCAAGCACTGCCTTTTCTCGCCCAAAACGCGGATGGTTGTACTGCACCACAGGCAGAAGGCCTTCGTCCATGTCGCTGCGGTGCATCTCAAGCTGTCGCTCTGCCAGTTCCATGTCAGCAGCATCTTCTACGTGATAACAAATGGCTTTAAGGGCCTTTTCTATATCTGCGCACAAGGTTAATGAAGCCCTGTTGGCATCTTCAAGGTAGAGCCTTTCGTAATCGCGGAGATACAATGGTTCCCCGATGTTGACCATAACCGTGTCGCGGGGTCTGTCGCCGTATACGTAGTTGCATCCTGCCGGCACGATCTCCAGATCGGTCAAACCGGCTTCAAAATAAGAACGAAAAGCGATGAGCGCTATGCCTTTATGCACCGGGCGAACCCGTTTTTCAAGGTGGTGTTCCCCTTCCACATAAATGGTTACGACCTGACTATCTTTTAGTTTTCCGACGCAGAAGTCGAAAACAGCATCGTTTTTATGGCGTTGGATGAAGCCGTCGCGGGAACGGTACACCGGGAACATGTTGATGCTCTCCATCATGTTGCGAAACAGCGGCTTTTTGAAGAGGTCGCCCCGTGTCATGTTATACAACGGCGGATCCAGATACGTACACAATAAACAGGGGTCGACAAAAGCCGTTGGGTGGTTGGCCGCCAGCAACACTGGCCGATTGGCAACCACCCTCATAGCATTGTTCACGTACACGTTCTGGAAAAATCCGAGGTACATACCCGGACTGAGTAAGGTCAGGAAGGGATATGCGCTCCCCGTGCTTTTGTGGCGCAGGCTGAATTTCATGCGGCAAATGTAGTGCTTTGCGCAAAACATAAGCCCGTGTCGTGCGTTGCTACCTCCAAGTACCCCTGGAGGTAATAAAATCGTTGAAAACGGCTAACGGGAGATGACCAAACTGCCTGCAGCAGCCAAACCTTCTGAATTGTTGATGTAATAAATATACGTTCCGCAAGGCAGCATACCCACCGGCACCGTGCAGGTTGGCCCGCTGAACGCGCTTTGCACAACCAGTTGTCCAACCACATTGCTCAGGGTGAGTTGAAATACGCCTCCTTCTGCACCAAGTGCGAAGGTGACATAGTCGGTGGCCGGATTGGGCGTTACCTGAATGTCGGCAGACACCTTTTGGGGCGTTTTGTCAGACACGGTTACAGAAAAAGTTTGGCAATAGCGGTCGTCGTTTGGTATCGCATCCAGAGCGTCGTCGGGCACAGACGTCCAGAGACACAATTCGTGCGTTGATCCATTAAAAAAAACTGCGGGTACGGTCAAGTTATCAACCAGCAGGACTTCCGCCGAATCGCCAGGCATAATCGGTGTTTCAAAAATGCCCGATAAGTCACGATTAAAATAACAAATATTCCAACAAGGACTAAACCGGCTGTTGATGCGAAAGCGAGAAACGGGAGCGTTGCCGGTGTTGGTTACCATAGCGAACACTTTACCGTAAAAAAAATTGGTAATCTGAGATCCCCCACTTGGACAGGAATACGGAAATACCGTAGCAACAGGCTGTTGCTCCAGCCGAATGCCTGTCAGCGCAACGGAGCGCGTTGGGACGATGCGTGGGTTTGCAGCCGACGAGGCATGCAGAAACACCGTTTGGTTTCGGATGAAGTTGCAATTGCCCGACAACCACAGTGCTCCTCCGGCTTCCGGCGCGTCTATGACAGCAGTCACCTGATATTGTTTATCGAAGCCGATGGTGTCCAACACGTCAAGCATAAGCGGATCTAATTTCAGCAACATAGACTCTGAAGCGTTGTTTTCGGTGGTGATCCACGCAAATTCGCCTGCCCAATACACTTTGGAGAACGGACGCAAACCGGATACTGTTTTTTCCGCTAGTTTGACTAAGGCAGGGTTCAGGCGGTACACCTTGTTTTGGCCAACCAGGAGCCACTCGCCCGTGGGTGTTTGTGTAGCGTGTTGCACGTTGTCGGCAAAAGGAATGGCCACAAACGGGTCGGACGACCCGATCATGCCGTTGCCATAGGCAAAATGGCCGCCTGCGCTGTTGTCTGCCAACCCATTCCAGACAAAAGAACTGTTTATACTGTTCAGCAGCACCCCGTCGGGCGAATATTCGAATCGGTTATTTTCCGTCTGAAAAACGAGGTTGTCTCCAGAAAAGGTCAGCCAAACACGGTAGTGGATATTGGCGCCATCGGGTGTTGTCACCGACCACATCACGTTGCCCGTGGAGTCCAATCGGGCCAACTTTTCCGGTTGGGGATAATCGCAACCATCTACAACAGTGCCTACGTACACACCGCCATCGGACGTTGGCAGCAGTGTTGCATCCCATGTGGACTCGGAAAGGAGTCCCGGCACCAGCTTGTTCCAATGTATGGAATCCTTCGCCGCGTCCCATTTTAGTACAAACGGCTTTGTGAGGATGGCATCTTTTTCTGTTACGCCTATCCCAAACCAAATGCTGCCCGGGCCACGGAACCACCCGATCATGTCGTTTTTGGATTCAAACTGAAACGAATGGTCTCCAGGCACCTGGGCCACGGTTGTGGCGGCGAGGAACAAAAAGGGGAAGACTACTTGCAGGGTTATTTTCATGGTTTGGTTTCGGCAGGGGGTGTGTTGCTCCTGCTGTGAGACAAACATCAGGCTTTTTCCCTGAAAGGAGTGTCGGCATTGGGCAAAGTGCGTTTTAAACGGCACCGGAAATTAGCATTGATGTAAACGAAACTAAATAAACATCCGTGTTTTATATATTTGTGTCCACAAATGGTTTTGCTGTAGCGGGTTTGGTTATTGGCATTGTTGTGTTGGCGCTTATTTTAGTGCTTATAGGCGCTTCTGCCGCCTGATGACTTCATTAGAAATTTTGCCTTCAGGTTGATCTCCGCCAGACCAGAAAGAAAAGATGAACGAGCGCGTTATATTGCAAATAGTTTAAGGAAACAAGATGAAGAATATGACAAAACAAAATATTAGCCTCAAGGAGGCGATTAATCTTCTGAACAACAATACAGTTCATGTATTACATCGCCTTGATTGCAATCCGGACGTTAATTTTCGCTTTTGAGGCTTTCAGGATATCTCTTTCCACGTCGATGCCGGGTGTCACCTCACGCAGTTCAAGCCCACCTTCGGTAAGGACAAACACGCCTACGTGGGTCACGTAATACACTTTTTTCCCTTTGCGCAGGGCTTCCCGGGCGCAGAAGGTGATGTGCGATACCTTGTCGACAAACTTGCAGGGGCCGGGTTTGACGATGCGGAGGCGACCTTTTTCCAACTCAAATTGTGCCCTGGCCATCCAGCTGCCAACAAAGATAATCGTCCGGGCACCACTTGCGATGTCCGGAAACCCGCCTGGCCCCACCAGATCGGTCATGCGCGGCCCGCGGTGTGAAGCATTTACGTTACCCGCGCCATCTACCTCCAGAAAGCCCAGAATGGCGGTGTCCAACTCCGTCTGGTAGCGTGTGAACATGACGGAGGACGGTTCCAGGTGTTGCGGGCAGATGGCAGCGCTGAAAAAGATGCCCGGCGCTGGCAGTCCACCGTACGCTCCGGCCTCGGTGGTGAACAGCACGCGCTCGCTTTGGCCGTTTTCGACCAGCTGGCGCGCTACCTCCTCGGGGTAGCCCACACCGATGTTGACCATAGCACCGGTGTGGGTGGCCTCCTCGAATACGGAGGCCCCGAGTTGGGCCAGCGTATCCTCTACCGGGCCGCGTACCGGGGTAATTTTGAGTATATTGTTGATGAATCGAAGTTTCTCTACGGCCTTTTTGGGGTCTTCAGTCGTATCTGGCGTGAACATGGGCCAGAACCGGCGTTGCGGTACACTGGCGGTCTGTTCATTGTACGGGTGCACGACGATATAATCCACTGCATCCGCAGGCATACTGATTTCTGCTTCAACTCTGGGTACGATGGCGCTGACCGTGACCATCACTTTGCCGCCGTTGGCGCGGGCGGCGCGGGCCGACTGGATGTTTTCCGTCCAGGTGGCGGCATTCCGGAAATACACATTCCCCTCGGCGTCTGCGTACGGTGCGTTGATGAAGGTAAAATCAATTGCCGGCAGGGTGTAGCGCAGCGCGTCGCCGTCGGCTTCGATGAACTGCGCTTTGGCATCCGGCACCAAGGCAGACCCGCCGCCCACCCTGGGGTCGAGGAAGGTACCGAGGCCCACCTCGCTGCGCAGGTGGGCATGTCCGGCAGCACGCGCTTCCAGCAGCAGGGACATGACGCCCTGGGGCAAGGTGTGAATATCCAGCAGGCCAGCCTCCGCAAGCTTGAGTTGGGCTTTGCCGGTCTCTATGTGTCCGGCTATGTAGCGGGTCATCAGCCCGGGTAAGCCGATCTCCTCAAGGGTTCCAGGCACTTTGCCACGACCGCCCTGGGCACCTACGTTGATCCAGGTAAGGCCTTTGGGGTGCCCCGTTTGTACAAAAGCATCGCGGATGGCCCAGAAAAAGACCGAGCAGCGGGCATTGCCAGCCAGTCCGTTGGAAAAACAAACAGCGCCGTCGGGGATGAGGCGTGCGGCTTCCCGGGCGGTGATGAACCCGGGTGGGAGATCGCCTTCGGGCCGGTAGTCGAGCTTTTTTTTGGTCCAGGAGAGGCGCCAGCGGATGACGTGGGCGAGGAGCGACAGTTTTTCGGACAGCGTCATTTTGGAGGGTTTAATTACATGGAAATGCTGCCCTCGCGGAAGGCCGTGGAGCCAATGAGGGCGTTGATCAGGTATGGTTTGCCGTCGTCCATGCTGCGGATTGCATTTCGGACGGCCTGTTGAAATGCTTCCAGGGTGTCCACCCGTTCACCGGCGGCGCCATATCCTTGAGCTACGGTGTGGTAGTCGGTATGGGGCAGGCGCACGGCGGTATCGGCGCCAAGCAGGGTTATCTGGTCGCGTGCGATCTGCTCCCAGGAGCCGTTGTTGCCTACGATACCGCACACTTTGAGCCCGTTTTTGGTAAAGGTCTCGAACTCCGCCAGGCTGTAGGCGGCGCTGCCGTCGCCGTAAATGATCCAGATGTACGCATCGGGGCGGCATGCGGCGGCACCAAGGGCGAAACCACCGCCGACACCCAGGGTGCCGAACACCCCGGGGTCGAGCCAGCTGAGGGGTTTGCGGGGCCGGAGTGTGTAGGCTGCGGTTGCAGCAAAGTCGCCTCCGTCTGCTATCAATATCGAGTTTTCAGGCAGTGTCTGTTCGAGGTGTTGAAAAAGAGCCACGGGATTTATGCCATCGACTGTCTGCGTCGCCAGCCGCCCGATCTCTTCTTCGCGGTGGACATCGCGGGCGCGCAGCGTCTCCTTCCAACCGGCCCATTCGGGCAAATTGCCAGCTTCCGCCGCCAATGCGATGAGCAAGTTAGATGGGTCGGCCTGGATGGCGCGGTGGCCGCGCAGGTTCTGGTGCAGGTCGTGGCGGCTGCGATTGACGGCAATTTTGGCAGCGTGTCGGTTTAGTACGCGGCCATAGTCCAGGCGGAAGTCGCATGGAACCCCGGCCAGGATGATGAGGTCGGCTTCGCGCAGGGCCTCTTTGCGGTGGTGCAGACACTGCAACGGATGGTGGTGGCCGAGGAGTCCGCGGGCCATGCCACTCAGGTAAACCGGTACGCCGAGGCGCTGCACCGCTTCGGCAAGGGCCGGTACCCGAGCATGCCCAAGCATGGCACCGCTGCTGAGCAGCAATACAGGGCGCTGGGCCTTGCGCAGATTTTCCAGCGTGGCCTGAAGCTGACCCCCGGTATGCAGCGGCACACGGGGTAGCCTTGCCCGGGGCGGCTGTTCAGAAACGCTGGCAAACAAACGGTTGAGGTGGCGGTGGATGTACCACCGTTCCAGCCGATCCAAAAGCCCGGACGCTTTTTGGTTTTTTCGGCCGTACCACTCGCGCACAGTTGCTTCCGGGTACAGGAGGTCTACCGGGCATTCAAGAAATATGGGGCCCGGGATGCCGTCAACGGCTGCCTGAATCGCGTTTCCCAGCGCAGGGGCGAGTAATCGGAGCCGATCGGGGCGGGCCAGTTGCTTGACGGAGGAGCGCAGCAAGGCCAGTTGGTCAATGTCCTGCAAGGCCCCGCGGTTGCGCAGCAGGGTAGCGGTGGCACCACCGAGCAGCAGGATCGGCGACTGGGCCATCTGGGCGTTTTTCAGGGCAGTTATGGCGTTGGTTACCCCCGGCCCGGCGGTGACAGCCGCTGCGCCGGGAATGCCGGTGAGCCGAGCCACTGCGTCGGCAGCAAAAACGGCCGTCGCCTCGTGGCGCACATCCCATACGCGCATGCCAGCGCGCTCGGCTTCCACATAGATTGGGCCGATGTGGCCACCGCATAAGGTGAACAGGTGTTTAACCCCGTTCGCTATAAGTGTTTTCGCAACGATCTGGCCTCCGTTCATATTTGTGCTTTTTAGATGAAGCAAGGTAGGCAGCGTATTGTCTTGATTTGGGAATTCAGGTCATTGGGCCGGATAATCTTCGTCACTTGCCGGCACTGTATACAGCGCACTTTTATTTGTAAATTATTTGTCAATTCAGGAGCTCCTGTATAACGAGGCAAGGGCAAGGCAAAGGCTTGGGCAAAATCCGGGAGCCCTTCAAAGTCTTGCATGCCGTCAATGCTTTAAAAAAACAAGCCAAAAACGACAAACTACAAGGACGGGAAGGGTCGCCAAGGGTGCTTGGTTTGGCAATCGCCGGATTTGTGTTGAGCATTGCCAGCTTATTGCTCCCCTTAATCCTCGGCATAGCAGGCTGCATCATTGCCATCATTTTTTGTGCCGTGGCCATGAACCGCATAAAGCACAACCCGGATAAATTTAGTGGCTTTGGTTTTGCTGTGGCCGGGTTGGTGATCAGCATTGTAGTGCTGGCGCTGGTGCTGGTAGCAATTGGTGTTTCTGCTTGATAAAGCCTGACGCCCTGCACCCAAACACCTCCTCGTCATCGGCGGCGCTACCGCATCCGGCAAATCCGCCATCGCGCTCGCCATCGCCCTGTGATTTGGCAAATTCAACCATTAGGCCTACATCCGGGGGTATTCGTTGAAATTTTTTTTGGACGATCTTTTGATATGTACTGGTCAGTTGCATATATTTGTCACATGAGTTTGCATTTTGCAAGTAATCAACGATGTCGACTTGAGTCCCAGAGCACAACAAAAACCAGTTCGCGAGTGGAAGCTGTAACAGGTCTCACCAATTTGCAATTGGAGCTGCTGAAAATATTCTCCATTCCACCTAAGGAGGATCAGCTTAAGGAGACAAAAGCATTGCTTTCGCGTTATTTTGCTGAAAAAGCAACGGGGAAGTACGAGCTTGCCACAGGATTTTCACTTATATTTGTAGTTACCTAATACACCACTACTTTTTAAGGGCCCTACTATGAAAACAAATTCAATTTTTTGTGCACTTGTTCTGCTTTTTCAAGTGCTGTTTGTAGTCTCCACGTATGGCGACACGGAGGCGGCCACCACACGACAGCCCTCACCTCCGGCTGAACATCATCAGAGCCTCCGTTCTGGCAAATCCGGTATGTTTTGGCAAACCCTGAATGTCGTCAAAACACTTAAAAAGCAAGCGAAAAACCACAAAGCCACGGGGAATGAGGACACACCGCAGGTACTTGGCTCGGCCATCGCCGGGTTTGTCATGAGCATTTTTGGATTATTGGCTGGAATTTCAATTCTCATTGGAGGCTCTGTTGGATTATTTATCATTGGCATCATTCTTAGTATCCTTGCCATTGCAATTAGCGCCTCTGCAAAGAAAACCATCAAACGCAATCCGGAAAAATATAGCGGTTACGGTTTTGCAGTAGCCGGCTTAACCTTGGGTATTTTAACGCTGGCAGGATTAGTATTGGTCTTTTTTGTTCTAATACTAGCATTTGCAGGTTTATTTTCATAATCATTATCCGTGCGTAATGTCTTTATGATACAAAACAACCTTCTGCTCTACCGTTGATCCAAACACTCCCAATTCTTTGATCCTTCCGCCCAAACACCTCCTCGTCATCGGTGGTGCCAATGCCAGCGGCAAATCCGATACCGCGCTGGCCATCGCCATGCGCCTTGGCGAATTCGTCCTGATCGCCGACCGCTGGTGGTGTTTGTTTAAAATTTTTTTGTGCAAACTTTGGATATGTGCCGGTATCTAGCGTATATTTACTTTACGAGTTCGAATTTGTAAGCGATTCCAGCAAAACCGTTACTGAAAAATCATAAAATGAAGGGATTTGAATGGGATGAGCATAAGGATCAGAAAAATAAGGAAAAGCACAAGTTGTCATTTGAGCACGCCTCTCGCGTGTTCGAAGATGAAAATAGACTTCAGTACGCAGTTGAATCCGAAGGTGAAATTCGCTATATTACGATAGGCAAGGTTCTAAAGGTAATCATAGCAGTTGTATATACAATTAGAAATTTTGCCTTCAGGTTGATCTCCGCCAGACCAGCAAGAAAAGATGAACGAGCGCGTTATATTGCAAATAGTTTAAGGAAACAAGATGAAGAATATGACAAAACAAAATATTAGCCTTAAGGAGGCGATTAATCTTCTGATCGGCAACAAGTTAGATGGCAGTTATTTGGTCGAGTTTGTAGAGTCAGACCGGATAGAAGCTACCGATGCCATTAAACTCGGATCTATGGGGATTGTCGTTCCTGAAGAAAATATATACTATGATGATGACAACATCGCCGACGACGATGATTTCGACGGGAAATGGATACCAATTGACTCAGATATAGAACACTATAAAAAACACCTCTCCATTCAACTGACTGTGGACAAGGAAATAGAAAACTGGCTCTCCTCAACTGAAATTGATTTAGATTCGCTTATTAGTGAGTTGTTAACTGGTTTTTACCGCTCTTCTAAAGCCATAAATAAATAAAAAAAACGCAAGACTATGATAGAATGATGTTAAGATACACAATAACCCTATCATTGCGCGAAAACCATTCTTCTTCTTGATCCTTCCACCCAAACACCTCCTCATCATCTCCGGCCCCACCGCCTCCGGCAAATCTGCCACCGCACTCGCCATCGCCCAACGCTTTGGCGCACCCATCCTGTCGGCCGACAGCCGGCAGTTCTACCGTGAAATGTCCATCGGCACCGCCAAACCAACCCCCGCCGAGCGCGCAGCAGCCACCCACCTGTTTGTCGACTTCCTGAGCGTGCAGGATGCGTACAGCGTAGGACAGTTTGAACAAGACGCCCTGAAAGCCCTCGACGCCGTGTACCAAACCAACAACCTCGCCCTGCTCGTCGGCGGCTCCGGCCTGTATATCCGCGCCGTGTGCGAGGGCATGGATCGTTTCCCCGACATCTCCCCGGAAACCAAACAGTGGGTGGAACAAGGCGAAACCCGGGGCGGCCTGCCGTGGCTGCGCGAACAAGTGGCTGCGCTGGATCCGGCATATTTTGCCAAAGTGGACCCCGACAATCCGGCCCGCTTGCGCCGCGCGCTCGAAGTATGCCGCCAAACGGGCGCCCCCTACTCCACTTTTCGCAGCGGCCGCAGTACAACACGCCCTTTTACACCGCACTACCTGCTGCTCCAACGCCCCCGCGCAGAGTTGTACGCCCGCATCGATGCGCGCGTAGACGCCATGATCGCCGCCGGACTCGAAGCCGAAGCCCGCAGCTTGCTCCCCTACCGACACCTGCCTGCCCTGCACACCGTAGGCTATGAAGAATGGTTTGATTGTTTCGACGGAAAAATGACCCGCACCGAAACCATAGACAAAATTAAACAACACACCCGCAACTACGCCAAACGACAGGATACCTGGTTCCGCAAACACGGCGACTGGACCACCTTCCACCCCGATGCGCTGGACGACATCATGGACTGGGTGCAGCGGCAAATGGATCACCCGCAAGACTTACACGCTGAATAAATGCTTGTCTAATGCCTCACTGCGGCCCAACACGGCGTTCAGCGGCCACATTAGCAGGGCAATGGACATCCCCAACACCGCCCCTGCAAGCACATCAGACAAAAAGTGCTGCACCAGAAAAATGCGCGACACCCCGGCCAGGATGGCCCCTGCGGCAAACAGCAGGCCGAAAGGTTTGTACCGCGTTTTCAGCATCAGCGCCAACGTAGTGAACAACGCAAACGCACCGGCAGTGTGTCCCGACGGGAAACTGGTGCGCCCCCGATTGAGCCGCACGCCCGGCACCAACACCACGTTGTCGCGCTGGTCTATTTGCTCAAAATACGAAATCGGCCGGGGCACCCTGGCTACGTTTTTCATGCCGTTGATGGTGGGCACCACGACAAGCCCGGTAAGCGACAACAACAGCGCGTACCGATACCGATAAAACAAAAGGCTAAATATGGCCAGTAAATATGCCGACACCTCGCCCAAACGGGTGGCCACTTTGAAAATGACATTCAGCGGCTGTTCGCGGTAGTCGTTCCAAAATAAAATCTCTTCTCCGTACCCCACGTGGTACAGTATCCACACGGCAAGTGCAAAAAACAACAATACCGGGATAAAAAACCAGGGATTCCACGGCCACCTCATCATGTGCGCGAAGGTACAACCGTTTGGCGTTTTAACCGCAGCCGATGCGCCAGCCGGGTCACCCACTCAAAATTCAGCATGCGCGAGTCGTTCATGGCTTTCCACGTGAGCACCACGCCCACGGGCAACATGGCCAACCAGGGGGTCATGGCCGCCCAAAACGGCGCCAGAAAAAACCCCTCGGCCAACTTGCGGCACATGATGGTGAGCATCACAAATACCACAAAAAATACTATGGCCACCAATATCGGGTACCCAAATCCCCCTTTGCGGATGATGGCACCCATAGGTGCCCCGATGAACAAAAAAAGCAGGCAAATAATGGCAAAACTGTACTTGATGTACAGGTCGTACTCAATTTTCACCCCGTCTATCCGGCGGCTTTCTATTTGTTTTTTGCGCGTTTCCAGATTGGTCAGGTACACGCCCAATTTTTTGTGGGCTTCTTCCAGCAGACGCGAGCGGTCTTTTTCCGGAAAGGTCTGCAACAAACTGGTGTACGCACGCATGTCTTGCAGCGCTGTATCCTGGCGAAACAAAGAAACAGCGTTGGGTGGATCGCCAATTCTACCTATGCCGGATGCCCGTTTGGCAAGGGCCAGAGAGTCCAGCCGGGCTGCCGTAGGCGGCGGCGCAGGCTTTTTTTCCAGTTCAAACAACACATCTTTGGCGACGGCCCGGCGCTGATCCTGCACCAATACTTGCATGGAATCGGCAGCAGCGCGGAGTTGACTCATGGTCAACATTTGCCGGTTCGACTTGAAGTTTTCTTCATCCGTCCGGTTCATTTCAAACTCGCGCATGTCCCACACCTTGGTCATGGAGCCAAAACCGATGCGCACAAACGGATATCCCTGTTTTTTGCCCGAACTGTTCAGGCCGGGTTCCTGGTATTGCACGCCGTTGAACAGGTTCATGACAAAAAACCGCTTGTCGTTGGTGGTGTACATCTGACCGCTGTCGGCCAATATCTCGTTCATTTTAAATTTATTGATCGAGCTTTGGTCAATCACCAACACATCGCCAATCGTTTCGCCATCGCGGGCTTTGTGCCCCACCCGTATCACAAACTGACGAAAATCTTCATTAAACACGCCTTTTTCAATGGATAATCCCGGTTTTTGCCGCTTGATGTCGAACAGCCGCGTTTTAAACTTGAGGTTCGAGATCGGAATGAGGTAGTCGGAGCACACATACGAAAACAAACCGATGCCTGCACACACCACCATCAATGGAACCATGACGCGCAACAGCGAAATGCCGGCCGACTTCATGCTCGACAACTCGTAGCGCTCGGCCAAATTGCCCATTACCATCACCGACGCCAGCATGACCGCCACAGGCAAGGCCAAAGGAAACATGGACACCGATAAATAGGCAAAAAACTCCACCAAAATGAACAGATTGACCCCCTTGCCCGCTATTTCATCGATGTACAGCCATAAAAACTGCATCACCAGCACAAACAGCGCAATGCCGAATGACGCCGTAAATGGCCCGATGAAACTGCCAAACATGAGCTTGTCTATTTTCTTCATGCGATCAATCAAACACCCGTTTAAACGCTTTTAACGCCGCAATCGTTGCGGTGGGATCCTGCGCGCCAAAAACACTGTTGCCCGCCACCAACACATCGGCACCCGCTTGCAACAGCACCTCAGCATTGTGCAGCCCCACCCCACCGTCTATTTCAATCAGGCTGCTGCTGTTGTGCTCGTCAATCATGTCACGCAACTTTTTGGTTTTCAACAAGGTCTGGTAAATAAATTTTTGACCGCCAAAACCCGGATTGACCGACATAAGACACACCAAATCAATGTCTTCAATCAAATTTTCCAACAACTCCACAGGGGTGTGCGGGTTGATGGCCACTCCTGCTTTTGCCCCGCTTTCCTTGATCTGGTGTACCGTACGGTGCAGGTGCGGACAAGCTTCGTAATGCACCGTAATTACCTCCGCGCCCGCTTTCCGGAATCCTTCAATGTATTTTTCCGGCTCCACGATCATCAAATGCACGTCCAACGGTTTTTGCGCCAGCTTGTGCATGGCGTCCACGATGAACATGCCAAACGTGATGTTGGGCACAAAACGGCCGTCCATCACGTCCAGATGAAACCAGTCGGCTTCACTCCGGTTCACCATGTCCATTTCTTCCGCCAGGCGGGTAAAGTCGGCCGCCAACATAGACGGCGCTATCAAGTGCGATTTCATCTTGTGTGTTTGCTTGTGTATTCGTTTGTTCAAAAAAACTCAAACAAAAAAACGGTTAACATGCCTTGATCAAAGCAGCCCTTTTTCCCGGAAAATGCCATTGAGCCAGCGCATGAGGCTAAACAATACCCCGGCGGCGACGAACAACAAGAGGGCATTGAGGAGGAAAAAGGTGGACTTGTCGTCGTAACCATCCCACATTTTAGCCAGCACACCGCTGAGTTTGTTGCCTAACGAGGTGGCCAATTGCCATCCGCCCATCATGAGTCCGGTAAGGTGTCGCGGTGCAATTTTGGACACCATAGCCAGCCCCATCGGGCTAAGGAAAAGTTCGCCGATGGTCACCACGCCGTATGTACCGATGAGCCACCACGACGAAGCTTTGTCTACGCCGTTGTGACAAGCGATGCAGGCCCACACCATCACCAAAGAAGAGGCGGCCGACACCACCAATCCCCATCCGATTTTGGCCGGCGTGCTCGGTTCTTTTTTGCGCCGCCTCAGCCAGGCAAAAAATGCGATGACCAAAGGTGTAAACAGGATGACAAAAAACGGGTTGATGGACTGGTATATTTCGGTTGAAATCAATTTTTGGGAAATGCCCTCCGGCGGCCGCTCTTGCGCCGGCACATTCAGGAAATACGGGTGTATGCCCGGGGCTTTGACGGCTTTACCATCGACCATCGTTTTTCTAAACTGGGCGTCGTATACCGGGTAACTGTCGGGTACCGTGCTCACTTCCTGCACCATACCCACTGCACGGGCAGGCCCTTCAAACCAGGTGGGCACGGCGCGGTCGGTGTAAAACTCGGCCCAGGTGGTGAGCGCCGTTCCGTTTTGTTTAAACACGGCCCAAAAAGCAATCACAATGGCGTAAATGGTGAGCAGGGCCCGAATGGGTCGTTTGTCTTCCGGCGCGGCTTTCCACAATATCCACAGAAAAAAACCAATAATAGGCAGCGATCCAAACAGGAAGGCGTCGGCAGAATCGGAGCCAAACACGTTGCCCGGCATCATCCAGGCCAGCACGCCCGTCACCATGGCGGGCAGCAGCACCGAACTAAGCATAAGACCCACGCTGGAATCGCCTGGCAGGGGCTCGCGCTTCACATCGGCGTGTTTGTAGTGCTTCATGCCGAGGAGGAAAATGCCCACGCCGATGAACATGCCAATGCCGGCGGCAGCAAAGGCATATCCCCAGCCATAAGAGTTGCGCAACCAGGCAGCTATGAAGTTGCACACAAAGGCACCAATGTTGATGCCCATGTAAAAAATGTTGTAGCCGGTGTCTTTAAGGGGGGCGTACTTCGGCTCGTTGTACAGGTTGCCCAGCAATACCGATATGTTGGGCTTGAAAAATCCGTTGCCCACAATCATAAGGCCCAGCGACACATAAAAAGTGGGATAATTGTTGGGCACCGCCAGCAGCAGGTAGCCCAAACCCATCAAAATGCCCCCCAGTACGATGCTCAGTCGATACCCAAGCACCCGGTCGGCCAGTAAGCCCCCGATGAATGGCGTGACGTACACCAGGGCAATAAACGTACCGAATATATCGGCTGCACTGCCACTTTCCATGCCGAACCCGCCTGTCTTGGAGTCGGTGAGATACAGGAAAAAAATGCCGATCATGAGGTAGTAGCCGAAGCGTTCCCACATCTCGGTGAAAAACAGAAAGGGCAGGCCGGTTGGATGGTTGCGCATAGATGCTTGGTTTGGGGCAAAAGTACATCTATATTTGCTGCTGGCTTAACAAACCGTTTATATGAAAAATTATCGCCTGGGGCTGTTTGGCGCAGCCCTGTTGCTTCCCGTATTGCTGTGGGGTCAAATACCACAAACACCCAACCCGGGACCGTCGACCGAAGTGGAGTCGGAGTCTTCAGACAGTATTTTGGTTACCATTATCCTGAAACACCAGCAAAACAGGAATTTGCAGGAGCTTCGCCGCGTATTGGAAGCGCAAGGATTTTGGGACATGTTTCCGCCCGAAGAGGCCAAGGTGTTGTCGTGGAACATCGCGATGGGGCTGGGGCACGTCATCGTGCTGCAAGTGCCGGCCGGATCGGTTCGCTACCTCAACCTGTCCATCGAAAACGGTGCCTGGGGCGCTTTTGACACGGAGGTGTATCTGAGTTACGACTACAAATCGGTCTGGCAAGAGCACATGGAAATGCGCGGGGAAACCAAGGCCGATCGGGATTAGGCGTTGCCGTGCATCACAAAAAAATCCTCGTAATGTGGAAGCCCAGCATAAGCCCATTGTGGTTGAAAAACTGCTGTGTGGTTTGGGTCATGAATTCCTGTTCGAGCAATAAGGCCGTGTTGCTCACCGATATCTGAAAAGCGTGGCGCGGTGTCAGCAAATCGAACCCAATACCGATTGTGGGTTGCAGCGTGGCATCGGCGCGGGTTTTGTTGTTCAACGGCTGGTAGTATTCGAGTCGGAGGTGAAACAACCGGGTAATGCGTGCGCTTGCACCGGCCCCCAACAGATACGTGTTGTTTTCCTCTCCTTCCCAATCGGCGAGGTTCTGGTGTACCCACGTGCCGGTAAGCTGGCCGCCGATGCGCTCGTGAAAACGACGCGCCACAAACAGTTGGGTGAGGTAGCTCATCCGGTGTCTGGTTTTCAGGACATCCTCTTGTCCTGGCGGAAAATCGTCGCTCATCAAGGCCGCCGAGCCCAGCAGGGTGGCGCTGACGGGCATGCCCTGGGGCGCCTGTTGCAGGAATTTGTACTTGAGTTGCCCGTCGTACCTTTTGCCGGTACGGGTACGGCCAATTTCGGCCGTCAGCCGGTCGGTAATTCCATAAGCAAATGCAAAACGGATGTCGGCGTAATCATCAAATCCGAAAAAGTTTTCGAATCCATCGGTAATGGACCCGGAAAAGCGGTGAGACAGGGTAAGCATCAAATCGCCCTTGTACATGGTTTCGGCTGTTTGTCCGTTCACTAATCGGTAGGTGGTGAACGTCTCGATGGGCAGGGGCGGTTCAGCTTCTTCCTGGCCGAAAGCCGATGTGCCGAGCCCGAGCAACACGAGCAGTAAAGCAGAGGGTGTTTTCATGGTTGTCAGTTTTTAGGTGCCCCGGCATTTACCCAGGCCTCAATGGTGTCGATTTCTTCTTTGGTTAGTACCACTCCCGAGTCGCGGGGCGGCATGGGAATGCTGCGGTCTTTAATGCGCTTGAGGATGCGCCTGGCGTGGGGCTTGATGCCGTCGTACGTGGTGAACACCGGGTTGTTGCGCTGTACGTTGTGGCAGTCTTTGGTGTTGCATTTGGCCTTTATGAGGGGAAATACCTCGCGCTCAAAGGAAGGAGCAGCGGGTCCCGTATGCATCCCGTTTAGGGACAGCAGTGCTACTCCGGCCATCGAAATGGACATGAAAAGCAGGAGGGTTTTCACAGGTTTCATTGTTTATGTCGGGTTTAGGTTATTCAATTGTCTCTCAAGCCCTGGTCTATCCACAAGTAAATCAGGTCTTTTTCCGACTGGGGCATGCCGGAAGGAGGCATATTGCCACTCTCCAGCGAGGAACGAATTTCCAGGGCACGCTCTTTGATTTCGTTGTAGTTGGTGTAAGGGTAGTAGTTGGAATTTCCGTCGTGGCAAATGACGCAGCGCGCATTGAAAACGGGCATGATGTCGCGCTGAAAGCTCACCAGATTGGCTTCTTCAAAGGTGGCGCGGATGGTGATGTCCCTGGCGGGCATAGTGACCTGGGTGACCTCGTCTTCTTCATCCTTGATGAACTCAAGGTCACCTTCCCATTGCAAAAATACCCAATCACCAGGGGGCAGTGTAGCGCTGACGGTCACCCGGGTGCCCTCTAGGTATTTACCGCCACCTTGACCATTTTCTACGGTGAGTTGGTAGGTGGGCAGGGCTTTGTAGGTGGCAGTCAGTTCCACATCGCGCAGGGGCATGGTCACCGTACCAATGGGTGCGCCAGGGTCATTAAGGTAAGCAGTGTCGCCTGTCCAGGCAAAAAAACCGGTTCCAGGTGCGGGTGTATCGGCGACGATCTGGACTTGATCGCCAGCTTCAAACACGCCACTTCCACTTCCGTTTAACACGGCAAGGGTGTTGTACAAGCGGTCGTCGGTGCACTGCGAAAGGGCCAGGATACCGGCAGCCAGGAGCATGGCGTAATAAAAGGGCGTTTTCATGGTTGAGTAGTTTACATTAATTTAACACTGAAAATCAGTTGGTTACAGTGCAAAAATGATCTTATTGGCCATTTTTGTGAAATGATTTGGGTCAATTGGGCGGGTGACGCTTCTTCGGCGTTGCGATTGCGAAATTCGGTTTACTTTTGATGTGTCGATCAATGTTCACTCCGATCCCATGTTTGCTACCCGTAAATACTTTGTTTGGTTTCTGATGGTGTTTGCCCTGCCGTTGCGGGGGCAGGACGTCGACACCACAGTTGACCGTTTTCGCCGGTTCGATGTTTTTCCGGCCATCAGCTACTCGCCCGAAACGAAGCTTACCCTGGGCGTAATCGGGTATGCTAATTTCGACTGGCGGGGCGGCGATGCGGCTACTCCCCTGTCTTTTTTGGAGTTTCTGGCGGTGTACACCACGGCTGGCCAAATCCTGCTTGAAAACCGGGGCGAGTTCTTTTCGCCCCACCGGATCTGGCGTGTGCGCGGCGAGTTTTTGCTCCAACGGTACCCCGACCGCAATTACGGATTCGGGAACGACGCTGGCGCGCTGATCGAGCAAACCATAGACAACGAGACGGAGGTGGTCAATTACCTCCAGTTCAATTCTGACCGGGTGCGGTTTGCACCCGCTGCGCTGCGGCGCGTCGGGCCAAACATGTGGACTGGTGTTTTGCTCGATATGGAGTCTTTGTTCAACTACCGGGACATTCCGGATGCCTACCGATACCTGAATGCCGACTCTGTGCGCATCCAGCACATGCCGGTCGATGGTTTCCGCTGCGGCATAGGGCCACAGTTGCTGCTCGACAGCCGCGACAACCAGATCAATGCCCGCCGAGGCTGGGTGGTGCTGGCTGATGCCCGCTACAACGGCACCTGGCTCGGCAGCGCCTATACCTACAACCAATATAACGCCGACATCCGGTACTTTTTCACCCCTTTCCACAACCACACCATAGCCCTGCGCGGCCTGGGTACGCTTACGTACGGCGAGGCACCCCTGCGCGGGCTGGTGCGCACAGGAGGACACCGGGCCGGGCGCGGATACTTCCGGGGAACCTATGTAGACCAACATACGGTAGCCTGGGAAACCGAATACCGACTCCCGCTGTGGCACGACGAAGCGGTGCGCCAAACCAAACTTTGGCAGGTGTGGAAGCGGCTGGGCATGGTGGTCTTTTGCAGCGGTGCCCAAACATTCAACGACCGGCAGGGCATGGCAATGGATCGTTTCAACCTCGCAGCAGGTGGTGGATTGCGCATCCTGTTTAACGCCAAATCACGGGTCAACATCCGGGTAGATTACGCCGTAGGGCTGTCGCCCAACTCCGCCGGGCCGGGCGAGCGGCAGTCCGGATTTTACCTGTATCTGGGGGAGGCCTTTTAGGAGGCATTTTGGCTGGTGCTGTAGCGTTGCTCCAGAACAAGATATTGAGGGTGTACATACGACCCTATCCCCACCAGCGTCCGCGCAAATCAGGCTGAAGAAAACACAAAACTATCCCTAACTTCGCCGAAAAACCAGCGTTCTATGGAAATTTATGATCTATTCATTTCTCTAAGCACGATCATAATCCTGTCCTATGTGTTCGATCTGTTTGCCTCCAGGACCAAGCTGCCCTCGGTCGTGCTGCTGCTCTTGCTTGGCATGGGCATTAAATTCACGTTGCAATTATTAGGCTTCGACTTTGGTGTATATCAAACCAGGATACAGATTCTGTTGCCGGTATTGGGCACCCTGGGACTGATATTCATCGTGCTGGAAGGGTCGTTGGAACTCGAAATAAACAGCAGCAAAAAAGCCATCCTGTTGAGATCCTTTGCATCTGCAATGGTCTTGCTCTTCGGCTCAACTGCCGCCATCTGGGCATTGCTGTATTACGGATTCCACCAGGATCACTACAAGGCACTGCTCAATGCTGTGCCTTTATCGGTCATCAGCAGTGCCATTGCCATCCCCAGTGCCGCAGCATTGAGGGGGTATGAAAAGGAGTTTGTGATCTATGAAAGTTCTTTTTCCGATATTCTGGGTGTCATGGCCTTCAATTTTGTGCTCACCAATGCCGTCATCAACCTCGATTCTTTTTTACACCTCGGCTATGAGTTGTTGATGATCATACTTGTCTCCATAATCGCCACCATCGTACTTGGTTTTCTGTTTGAGCGGCTCCAGCAACACAAAAAATTTGTGCTGATGCTGGCCATCATGTTGTTGTTCTATGGCGTTGCCAAATATTTCCACTTGTCCGCCTTGGTGCTGATATTTATTTTTGGCCTGTTCGCCGGCAATAATGAATGGTTTATCACCAAACTATTCAGACAAAAATTTAAAATGGAGGTTTTACAGCATGAAATCCATAATTTTCAGGCTTTTATTGTGGAATTTGCATTTGTCATACGCACCTTTTTCTTTGTCATTTTTGGCGCTTCTCTTGATTTGGGAGGGCTATTCAACACGCAAAAACTATTGGTCGCGCTGATTATTGTTGCCTCTATTTATTCACTTCGATTTGTCTATTTTAAAGCCACGAGAGACGACAAGGACAACATGCTGTGGTTTGTTGCACCCCGTGGACTCATCACCATCTTGTTGTTTTACAGCATCCCGGATGAATATAAATTAGGGGTACTCGACCAGGATGTTTTGCTCATGGTTATCCTTGCCAGTGTGTTTATTTTGGCGATCGGTTCTATGTATAAAGGCAATAAAGGAAACGGGGCGGTGGCCGCCGATGATGTTTTAGACCATTAACAGACAGGATTGACAAGAAACAGGGGTTACCTGCTCATCGTTCCAAAACTGTACCGCAGCGTGAGCACCACCCGCCGCAGCGGTTGAATGTCAAACAAATTAAACACCCACGGATTCAGGTAATTCCGCTCGTCGGTAATGTTCGTCACGTTGACCTGGGCCCCAAACCGTTTGAACTGGTAGCCTGCGGCCACGTCCATGGTGAAACTATTTCTTACTTCCAGGTCCGGATTGTTGTCGATGCCCGAGAAAAACTTGCTTTTGTAGAAATAACCAGCGCCGAGGGTAAGCCCCTTGAGGTTGCCGGTGGGTTCATAATTGGCCCAGATATTACCGGTGTAGCGCGGCGCATTGGGCAGGCGGTTGCCTGTAGGGTATCCGGGATCTTCCACCACTTCCGTGTCGGTGAACGCTGCGCCGGCGGTTATCGACAGCCAGGGCGCAGCTTTGCCGTCTACATCCAATTCGATGCCCTTGCTGCGGTGCTGGCCGTTGTAATACACGTTGTATTCGTCAAAATTCGGGTTTTCAGGATCCAGGTACACAAAACCATACGGGTCCTTTTTGTCAATTTGAAACAACGTCAGGCTTACGCCCAACCGATTTTGAAGCAAACTGGCCTTGCTGCCCAATTCAACCTGGGCGCTCCTGGTGGCTGGCGGCGTAGCAAACTCGGCGTAGTTGAGCGCAAACAGGTCGGGCGAGTTCACCTCGTAGCCCTGCGAATAAGACGCGTACACCGACACCCATTCCCGTGGCTTGTACACCACCCCAACGCGGGGCGTGAGCACTTCCACCGTCACCACATCGTCTTCGTATCCTTCGTAGCCCGTACCGGGCAGTTCGTCCTGGTAGTACTCGTTGCCCTGTGCAGTCAAGCCCGCGCGCAACCCCACCAACAGGTGCAGTTTTTCCTGCAAAAACATGAGCTGGTCCTGGGCATACACCCCGGCGCGGTCTATGACCGACACAAAGGGCAAATAGGGCTCCTCGGCAGGTTCATCCGCAGGCACCTGGTTGTACACCATGTTGAAGATGTTGTTCTGATCCAACGAGTCTAAGTATCCCTCGTTGGTGTAGCGAAAACGGGAGCGCTGGTACTCTACGCCCACCAGCAGGTTGTGTTTGATGCCGCCGGTGTAGAAGCTGCCGTACGCGTCGAGGGTTGTCGACAGGTTGCGCAGCCACTGGTTGTAGCCGTATTGGTTGCGCTGCATGTCGCCATTTTCGTCCGGCTGATCGGGCCAGATGCCCCAGGGCCGGTTTTCGGTGTAGCCGTAGAACAACACATTGCGCAAGCGCCAGGTGTCGCTGAGGCGGTAGGTCAGGGTAGAAAAATAGCTCTGGTCGTTGTATTTGTATTTGCGGGTGGGTTCGCTGAGGTATAGTTCTTCGGGCAGTTGATCCAGGCCGTTCACGGTGCCGTCGGGCGACACCAGTCCGGGATCGTCGGAGGCCGTGGAGTTGCGGAATACGGCTTCCACGTTCCACGACAGGCGGGGTGTGATGTCCCACGCAAGGGTAGGTGCCAACAGGAAACGCTCGGACTCCACGTAATCGCGGAAGCTCTCTTCGCGCTGGTACGAGGTGTTGAGGCGGTAACGGAGGGTTTTGGAGGCGTTCAAAGGGCCGGTGATGTCTACGGCCGGGCGGATGAGGTTCCATTGGCCGAGTTTGAGGTCTATGCCGGCGTAAAACTCGGCCAAGGGTTTTTTGGTGCTGAAGTTCATGACCCCGCCCGGTGCCACGTCGCCAAACAATATAGAGGTAGGCCCTTTGAGGAATTCAACCTGCTCGATGTTGTCGGAAAAGTTGTTGCCGAGGTTCCAGATCATCATGCCGTTCCAGCGGAAATTTTGGGAGTTGACGAGGTCAAATCCGCGGGCGTTGAAAAACTGGTACGAGCCGGCACCGCTGTAGTTGCCCGTGAAATTGAGTCCGCTGATGTTGCGCGTCAGGGTGGTGAGGTCGAACGCACCTTGTTGTTTGATCGTTTTTTGGCCTACCACCACGATGGCCTGCGGGATGTCTTGCACTTCCAGCAGCGTGCGGGTGGCGGTGGCGGTCTTGACTTTTACGCCCGATACCTCGGCTGTTTGCAGTTCGATGCCGGGCTCTGCCATGGAAATGGATACTTCGGTGGTAGCATCGGCGCGGATGGCCACGCTTTGACTCACAGGAGTATAGCCCAGATAATTGACCAACAGCGTGTACGTCCCCACGTCGGCTTTCAGCAGAAATTCACCCTGCTCACCTGTTCGGGTGCCGTTTTCGGTGCCTTCCAATTGCACGGTGGCGTAGGCTACGGGCAGGTTGTTTTCGTCCAATACCCGGCCGCTGAGGGTGCCTTTGTTTTGAGCGGTGGCCAAAAATGCGGCAAAAAGCAACGGTAAAGTCAGTACCTTATACATACAGGATGTCGTTTGAGCATGTTGAAAAACACGCGATTGTCCGACAAATGTATTCAGTTCTTTACCCTGTTTGAAATTAAATTTATGTAAATATTGTTACAGGCGTTTCATCAATCAGACGGTTGGAAGCATTACCAACCACGATTTTGAATATGTCCTGTCGAGCTCCATCTAATACCATTACGCCTTGCCGATGGAACAAGTGTTGGCGCCAATGATGGCGTACAAAGGGCAAAAATTCATAAAGGCGGTGCCGATGAGCACGAGGCCAATGGCCCCAAACCAGGACTGGAAGTAAAAACCGGCACCAATTATTGCTGCACCCAGCGCAAGCCGAATGATGCGATCAAGTGAACCTACATTGCGTTTCATAATTTGATGTTTTTGACAGTGAACAAAGAATATTGCAAAGGTACGACACTTTCGAAGTGGCAGGTTGTGACAAAAGTCACCAACATAGCGTGATATGCATCATACCCTTTTCGCAAAACATTGAGCTATTGCCGGGCACAGTAGCAAACCACCAATTTTTTTATGTTAAAATCCACACCCCGACTTGCTTTGACCAAAACCAATCCATACATTTGCACAGCATTCAACGCCAATACTGTATAGACCAACGCCTGTACTTTTTCTGTAGAAAAAATGTAGGCAAGACTACGACTTCGACCTGAGTAATTCGATTTAATCCTACCCTTATCTGTGCTGTTACCGTTTGCAACCCGCCTTATACAAGCACCAAGGCATCATCCCCCCGCAAACTACACGATGGACTTTTTAGACTACCCGGCGCGCTTCACGGCGTGCGCCCTTGAGTTGTATTGCCCGATGCGTTGAATGCGCTCCTCAACTTCTCAACTCCTCAACTTCTCAACTCCTCTAATGGCACCCAAACCATGAAGAATGTTCTTTTTATTTCAAACGGGCTGTTTTGCCCCCCCCCAAATTTAAAACAATTTGTTTTTAGTATGGCGATTTTGTTTTCGCTTTTTGAAGTCAATGGCCTGTATGGACAATGCCCAATACCGATCAACATCGTGAACAACGGAAGCCTTGAGGTTATATCCTCCCCTTGCAGCCTAAACAACGCATTCAGCAGCGGATGCGTACAAAGTTGGAACTCGGCCAATGGTACGCCCTCTGTAAGTGATGTCGGAGCACCGGCGGGTAGCCATTTTGCGCTCCTCGAGGCCAACAATGAAGCCATTTACACGGGCATAAAACTTTGTCCGGGAGAAATGTACACGCTCGAATTTTCCGGCCGTACGTTTATCTCCGACGAAGAAAGCAACGTACAGGTATACTTGGCCAATGGACTTACCCCGACAAGCAACAATGGTGATAACCCGTTAACCATTCAATCCGGATGGCAGTTGGTGGGTGAGTTGGACTTGCCCAATGATGGAACCTGGAATCAAAACATTTCTCTGTCGTTTTCGTCCAATAACCCTGCTAACAACCAACTGCTTTTTGTCAACGCCAGTGGCAATAACATGGGCATCGACGATGTATTACTCACCTGCACAAGCGGCTTGGGCATAGATATCCTGTACACCCACATGGGTGGCGGCAAATATGGATTCGAGTTTGGTGTTACGAACCAGCCTTCAGGTGTAAGCATTACGGATGAATGTTGGACTTTTGGAGACGGAACATCAAGCTACGGCTCGCAATTGGAACATACTTACGCGGCTGCAGGGGTGTATGATGTGTGTGTAACCATCACCACCAATTGCGGCTGCGTGTCTACGCATTGCGAACAATTGATCGTGTACACCAACCCAACCACTTGCATGTGCCCGGACGCATTCTCGAGTATTTATGAGGTAGGATCAGATCCGCAATCGGTGACCCATTTGACAGAAACCAACATTCCCGTGTCCGGCAATTTGCTTTTGGATGCCTGTGTCATCGTAAACGGGCGTTTAATCTGGGACACGGATATTCAGGTCAATTCCTCGCATTTCATCATGAACGAAGGCTCGGCCATTGAGATTGACGGGGACTTGTTTATGGTGTTGGACAACACGGTGCTGGAAGGATGTGACTACATGTGGCGGGGCATTACAGCCAACATCGCCTCCCAATTTCAGGCCGTAAACAACACAACCATCCGCGACGCACAATATGCCGTCACCGCGCTCGACGGTTCACTCTTGTACATTAACGGGTGCATATTTGACCGAAACTACACAGGCATACGTGTACCCCCAAGTACAAACGGGAAGCCACAGATGGTGTACGAATACATGATGGAAAACAACCAGTTTATCTGCACCGACAAGCTCAAGACTCCCTACAATTTGCAGTCACCCACACCGGGTGAGTTCACGCAGGTGGGTATTGACCTGAACGATGTGGTAGGTTTTGACATTGGGGACAACAACCAGTTTGCAGGAATCGCCAATGGTGTATCTGCCATCCGAAGCACCTTTACCATGTCCTATTGCAATATTTTTCATTTGGTACAAAGTATTCCGGGGTCAAGTTTTGACCAGGTGGGGGTGTATGCCTTCAGATGCGCTTTGGCCAACATTAGAAACAATGAAATGGAAGAGGTAACGAATGGTATCATTTGCTTTGATTCCAACCTGTCGGCCGACGACAATGAGATTGAAGGATACAACGGCGATGCGCCGGGCCAAAATGTGGGTATTACATTCGCTGATGGGCTGTATAGAAACGTCCGAATTCGTGGAAATAGCATTGAGCGCATGTGGAACGGCGGCGTCTATGTGAACAATACCACGTTTCCGGCTGATTTCAAGGTTCAGGGGAATACTGTTCAAGTGTTGGCCAATACCGGCAATGCCGGTATTGGTTTTGGTACCTCAAACAATGGACTCATTGCCGGCAACTCCGTAATAAATTCCAGCCTGACTGAAGCGGGTGTAGGTATGGGTTTCAATGATTGCTCAAACCTCGACATTTATGACAACGATGTGTTTGATATGGGCGAGGGCATTCAAATTAACGGTGGGTCAGGACACTACATCGTGGAAAACAACGTCAACACCAGTGCAGGCAGCGCGGCAGTAGCAAACAATACCGGTATTGGCGTTTACATCAGCGTGAACCAATTTTGTGGCAACACTACCAATGGGCAAAACTTTTTTGGGTGGTCCTTTGTGGGGGAGTGCACCCCTTCTGAATTGACTTGCAACACCATTGAAAATGCCGGAACAGGGTTGCTTTTATTCGCCAACATCGGCGGAACCATGCCCTTTAACACCATAATAGGGCCGCAGGTGAATCGGGGAAACCAGTGGACGGGGACTTATTCGTTTATTGGTGCTTTTAATAATGCAAATGATCCATTTGTTATTGATGGATCTCGTTTCCGTATGCCCACATCACAAATACCAAGTTGGAGCACGGGTGTAGGACAAACTGTTGCTTGGTTTGCCCCATTTACCGGAACCAACATTACCTGCAATACAGCATGCCCCATTCCCTCAGAATCGCCAGACGACCCCGGCGAAGGCGAAACCCTGATTGGCGACAACGACATCAGCGCTGCCAAGGGAGAAATAGTGGGTGAAGGCATGTTGTGGGTAGCTCAACAGCGCCTGTATGAACGGCTGATGAAGTACCCCGACATGGTGGACGACGACACAGATGTGCAGGCATTTTACAACACGGCAGGCACTTCTTCTTTGGGTGCCTTGTACAGTGTACGCATGCAAATAGATTCCCTGGAGCGCAGGGATTCCCTGTCGTACAGTGCCATGCAAAGCCTGCAAGCAACCATAGAGTACTTCAGCGATACCCTATTGTTGTTGAAAGCCGCAGGCCCGGACAGCGAGCAGGCCGCCTGGGAGAGCAGTATTCGTGCCCTCACAGATTCTTTGGCCGCCGCCACGGTGCAGTATTATGCGCAAGAAGCCAATTTGGACACCCTCAGAAAACAGGAGGCTTCCATTATTGCTGTACAGAACGACAACATCAGCACCACACATTGGTGCGACTCGTTAGATAAGGCATTTAATGCGTTGTACCTGCAAAATCACTTGTGGTTGCCAAGCGACATTGACTCTGCCGACCTGGCAGCCATCAAATCCATTGCCGACTTATGCCCCTTAGCAGCTGGTGTGGTGGTATACGCAGCACGCAGTGCGTACAAACGCTTTGTCATGACCGCTAATTGGGACGATCTCAATGAAAATTGTGTTGGGGCTGAAGAGAGGAGTCAATCTGGTGCACAGACCCCCAAATCAGGATTTTCCATCACCCCCAATCCGGCAAACGAATACCTGACTATGCTATGGGAAGAGCCTTTTACCGGCGAAATGTTATTTGAACTAACCTCTCCGAGTGGTCAGGTCACCAAACGATTGCGTACGCAAGGAAGTGATCAAACATCAATTTATCTAGATACCAAGTCATTGCCACAAGGCATGTATTTTTATCGGGTGTTGATCAACGGCCAGTCCACACAATCGGGTAAAATCATCATTGTCCATTAATTACTCCAATAACCCAATCGCCAAGGCGTATTCGATGCGCCTTGGCTTTTCTTTTATTGCAAAAACGCACTATTATGAAAATTAATATGTTTACAATTTGCGTATTTACGCTTTTTTCAACAGTTGTTTTTGGCCAAAAAAATGATAACATTTGGCTATTTGGCATAGCCGGAGGGGATCAATCTTCTTTCGACTCAACAGGTGTCACCATGCTTGATTTTTCAAATGGCAATAAGCCTGAGGTTATTGAAAAAGAACCGTATACGGTGAATTTTACGGGGACAAATACCAGCATGTGCGACTCTGCCGGAAATCTTTTGTTTTACACAAACGGGGAACATGTATACAGCAATAATCACAAGATCATGTCGAACGGAACCAAAATTGCAGCCATTATTGATGGATACGGCTATCGGCTTCCACAAGGTGCCATTGCATTGCCTTATCCAACTGTAGCAGGAATGTATGTTTTACTCACCATTGAACAATATCCAAATGATGCATTGGGATATAAACTGTTTTACCATACAATTGACATGTCTAAAAACAACGGATTAGGCTTGGTAACTGCCAAAAGACAACTTTTGGTGCAGGATTCTTTATCGTGGGGTAAAATATCCGCTACAAAGCATGCTAATGGACAGGACTGGTGGTTTGTAGTGCCACATAAATTTTCAAATATTTATTACATTGGATTATTAACGCCAGATGGGATTCGAATGGATACCTGTTCCATTGGGGAAATCGTTTATGACGGTTTAGGGCAGTCTACTTTTTCACCTGATGGATGTAAATATGCCAAGGTTGATAGTAAGAATTCACTAACAGCTGATCAAATCAGTCTTTTTGATTTTGACAGGTGTACAGGTAGGCTTTCAAATTATCGAACCCATTTTTTGAATGACCCAAATACCTTTGGAATAGGGTGTGCCTTTTCAAAAGATTCAAAATATTTATACGTCAACAATACGCTTCTTGCCTATCAGTATGACGTAACGAGTACAGATGTTTTTTCTACTGAAACCGTTGTGGCGGAGTGGGACGGTACGTTACATAAAGGCATTTGGCGTACCAACTTTTATTTGGCACAGTTGGCACCGGATGGAAGAATACTTATCAATACAACCAACAGCAGTCGTTCCATGCATATTATCAATTTCCCGAACAATGCTGGATCTGCTTGTAATTTTGTTCAAAATGCTTTGCAAACGCCCACTGGAATTACTTACGAAATGCCCAACTTCCCCAACTACCGCCTTGGCCCCCTCGACGGCTCTGCCTGCGATACCCTGGGGTTGGACAACCACCCCCTGGCCCGCTGGCGCTGGGAGCAGGAAGACACCTTGCAGCCCTTGAGCATTACATTTACGGACTTGTCGGATTATGAGCCTGCCAACTGGTACTGGACCTTCGGCGACGGGCAGAGCAGCACGGCGCAGTATCCGGTGCATGCGTATGGCGCTAAAGGCGTGTACACGGTGTGTTTGGTGGTCAGCAATGCAAACAGTGCCGATACGCTGTGTCGGGTGCTGGAGTTGGGGGTGAGTGGTACGGGGGCGGCAGTCCGACCAGGTGGCATCTCCATCAGCCCCAACCCGGCAAACGAATACATCACTATACAATCCAACCAGCCCCAATCTGGAGAAATGACAGTTGAGTTGACGACAGCTACAGGCCAGGTAGCCAAGCGGGTGACTAACTTTATGGCAGAAGGATCATCTGCCAATGTGGACATTCACACTCTACCCGCTGGAATCTATTATTGTCGGGTACTTGTGAATGGTCAAGCCGTACACACAGGCAAAGTCATTATTACACATTAAAAACTTGAAAAACTTTAACTGCCAAGGCGCTTGTTTGCGCCTTGGCCTTTTTTCGTTACCAAAATACACCCAACCATGAAAAAAAAATACTTTTCAACCTTCATACTATTCTTCTCTCTTTCCATGCTTTTTGCCCAAATGCACGACAACGTGTGGTTGTTTGGCGGCGACGGTGGTGATACCACACCGGCTACCGATTCGGGAGGCGTTACATTAATTAAATTTGACAACTTGGAAAGCCTGGAAATCCAAAACTTGCAAAACCCAACAGTTTTTTTTTACGGGACCAACACAAGCATGTGTGATTCTTTGGGCAATTTATTATTCTATACGAACGGTGAGCATATTTACAGCAAAAACCACAAGATTATGTCTAATGGAAATAAAATTGCCGCAATTATAAACGGATACGGGTATTCACCTCCCCAAGGAGCAATTGCTCTACCTTATCCTTCAAATATGAATATTTATCTTTTGCTTACCATTGAGATTGACCCCTATAATCCCTTTGGTTGGAAATTATTTTCTCACGTAATTGACATGGCAAAAAACAACGGATTGGGCTTGGTAACCGCCAAACGACAACTGCTGGTTCAAGATTCTTTGTCGGGGGGTAAAATATCCGCTACCAAACACGCCAATGGGCGAGACTGGTGGTTTGTGGTGCCGCGCGAATATTCCAAAAAATATTATGTTGGATTATTGACGCCTAATGGGATTCGATTGGATACTTGCATAATTGGGGATTTAGTATTTGATGGATTAGGACAGTCTGCTTTTTCACCTGATGGGTCTAAATATGTCAAAGTGGATGATAATAATTTACTTACACCAAACCAAGTCAGCCTTTATGATTTTGATCGGTGTACAGGTAGACTTTCAAATTATCGAACCCATTTTTTGAATGACCCAAATACCTTTGGTATAGGGATTGCCTTTTCAAAAGATTCGAAATATTTATATGTGAACAATACGCTTATTGCCTATCAGTATGACGTAACAAGTACAGATGTTTTTTCTACTGAAACTGTTGTGGCTGAGTGGGATGGTACGCAATATTATATTTGGCCGGTCAATTTTTATTTAGGCCAATTGGCACCGGATGGCAGAGTTTATGTTAATTCCAATAACGGCAGTACGTCTATGCATGCCATAAACTTCCCAGACAGAATGGGCCAAAGTTGCCAGTTCACTCAAAATGCTATTCTAACACCGACGCTCATCCAAAAAGAAATGCCCAACTTCCCCAACTACCGCCTCGGCCCCCTCGATGGCTCTGCCTGCGATACCTTGGGATTGGACAACCACCCCCTGGCCCGCTGGCGCTGGGAGCAGGAGGATACCTTGCAGCCCTTGAGCATCACTTTTACGGACTTGTCGGATTATGAGCCTGCCAACTGGTACTGGACTTTCGGCGACGGGCAGAGCAGCACGGCGCAGTATCCGGTGCATGTGTATGATGCAAAGGGTGTGTACACGGTGTGTTTGGTGGTCAGCAATGCAAACAGTGCGGATACGCTGTGTCGGGTGTTGGAGTTGGGGGTGAGTGGTACGGGAGATGTCAACGAAAGCATAGCAGCAAGCATATCGCCCAATCCATTTTCAGATCGCCTGGTGGTGTTTTTATCAACCGGGATAACTGCTTCGGTTTTCCGGCTGTTCGACTCCACGGGGCGGCAGGTGCGCGAAGCCGTTGTTTCGGCGGGTTACCAAAGCATCCAGACTAATGATCTGCCCTCCGGCTTATACTTCTGGCTCATAGAATCCGCAAGCGATGTACTTCAGCGCGGCAAGTGTTTGAAAATACAATGATTGTTCGTCCTGCGCATATACCCCGCGCAGGACGAACAACCACCACTACTCCGGAACCGTAATCTCCGCCACACTCACCCCTGCGCATGAAAAGTACCCATATACTTTTTCGTCGGGGTGGCTCAGACAACGCACATTGCTTGGTACAGGTGCCGGTGGCGAATCAAAGGGGCCGCCGACAAAGGCCGTTTGCTGGTTGAGGATAAACATAAAATTGTACATGCCCTCCGAAATGGTCATTTGCTCCACCCGGTAATGGCCGCCCTTGGGTACCAGATCCGCATTGATTGTAAAACCTGTGGTGGTGCCGTTGCCATCCACAAAATCGTCGTTCGCAAATTGCATGTCTTCCGCATCCGTCAGCTCTACACCGTTGATGTATGAGCGCCAGCGGTAAAAATCGCCCGCACCCGCCGGTTCTGTCGTAAAAATCAGGATGTCGTACCCGCCGGCAGGCAAACTGTCGTTGTCGAACTCGCCTGTTGGATTGTATACGTATTCAATGCCTTCGATGGGCACCGCCGGACGCAGCAGTTCGGGGTCGGAGGTAAACGTTTTGCCATCGGTGGTCTGCACGTACAAGGTGTAGGTACGGCCGGCCTGTTTGCGGTTTTCCGTCAGGTACAGGCCAACCACGCCCGCTTCAACCAAGGTATCTGCCACGCCGGCATCGTCGGTGATGACTACCAAAGCGCCCACCACGGGTGGCGTAGGCACATTGGAGAAATAATTGGCGGAATAGCTCAGCTTGACCGACTGTACGGTGTCGAGGTCGGTGATGGTGGCGTCTACCACCAGGCGCGGCTCCGCGTCGGGCAGTTCCAGGTCGATCACGTCATCGCAAGCGGTCAGAAAGGCCAAAAGGCTCAGGGGAAGCAGGAAGTGAAAAATATTGCGGATTTTCATGTGCCTAGAATTTGAAGTTGTACGTAACAGAAGGAATCAGGGTGCCAAAAATGGCTAAGCGGTGCGCCTCGGTGAGGGTCGGGTTGTCGTCGTTCTGTTTGAAATAAATGGAATAGGGATTTCGGCGAGCATACAAGTTGTATATGCTGATGTTGAGGCTTTGGCCCCAGCGGGTATCCGGCTTTTTCTTGCGGAAGGTGTAGTCGGCCGCCACATCCAAGCGGTGGTAGGCAGGCGTGCGGGCACCGTTGCGGTTGTCGTACACAGGGAAAGTGATGCCATTCCATTCGGCACGGGCATCGGGGTAGGTGATGGGTCGGCCGGTCTGGAAAGCGAAGTTGGACGACAGCAGCCAGCGCTCAGTCAGTTTGAACACGCCTACAATTTCCAGGTCGTGCGTTTTGTCAAAGTTAGACGGGTAATAGTCGTTGTTGTTGATGCCGTTTACCTGGCGTTCGGTGCGCGACAAGGTGTAGCTGACCCATCCAGTAAGGCGTCCGCGCTGCTTGTTGAGCATCAGCTCGAGGCCGTAAGCGCGCCCTTTGCCGGTCAGCAGTTCGGTTTCTACGCTGCGGTTGAACAGCAGCTCGGCCCCGTCTTCGTAATCCACCAGGTCTTGAAAATTTTTGTAATACGTTTCCACCGACAGCTCGTACATGTTGTCGCTGAAGTTTTTGAAATACCCCAGCGCCACCTGATCGGCAATGGCGGGTTTAACGTATTTGCCTGCGGGTTTCCACACGTCAACGGGCGTAGCGGCGGTGGTATTGGATATGAGGTGTATGTACTGGCGCATGCGGTTGTAGCTGGCCTTGACCGAGCTGCTTGGGCTGAGCAGGTAATTGGCCGCAAAACGCGGTTCGAGGCCCCCATAGTCGGCAATGAGTTCGCCACTGCTGTACGAAACGGTGTCTATGATGTCGCTGCTTTCGGTAGGTATGCCGTTGGGGTACAGGAAAATGTCCTGCTCGCCCACATTTTGGAAATACGAATAGCGCAGGCCGTATTGAAACGTGAGTTTGTCGCTGATTTTCTGTTCATTGGCCACATATCCCGCAAATTCACGCGAATACTCTTTGGGAATGGTAAAGTCGCCGAAAATGGAGCCGTCGTCTTTAAAATCCACATCACCCGGTCGGAAGGTATAAAAAATGGCCTCGGCACCAAACTTGATGGTGTTGTTCGGGTTGGCAAACCAGCCGAAGTCGGCCTTGCCTTGTCGGGTTTGGATGCGCGATTGCCAGGTGAACGCCTGTTCGCCCTCGGGGATGCCAATTTCGTAGTTGTAATCGCTGTAAATGAACGAAAAATTGGAAAAGAGTTTTTCGGTAAACAGGTGGTTCCAGCGCGCAGTGCCCGTGGTGTTGCCCCATTTGAACGTAAAATCTTCACCAAAACCAAACACGTCTTTACCAAAATAACCGGACAGGTAAATGCGGTTTTTATCGTTGATGGTGTAGTTCAGTTTTCCGTTCAGGTCGTAAAAATACAGCGTGCTGCTGTTGACAGTGGTATCGGGGAACAGGGGCAAAAACACGTCGGCATACGACCGCCGGCCGGAGACCATGAACGACATTTTGTCTTTGACAATGGGCCCTTCCAGAGTCAGTCGGCTGGAAATGGAGCCGATGCCGCCTTGTCCGGAAAACCGCTTGGTGTTGCCGTCTTTCTGGCGCACATCGAGCACCGAAGACAATCGGCCGCCGTACTGCGCCGGAATGCCGCCTTTGTACAGTTTGACGTCTTTGAGCGCGTCGGCGTTGAACACCGAGAAGAAACCGAACAAGTGCGAGGAGTTGTACACGGGTGCCTCGTCGAGCAAAATCAGGTTTTGGTCAATGTTGCCACCCCGCACGTTGAAGCCCGTAGCGCCCTCCCCCACCGTGCTCACGCCGGGCAGCAGCTGGATGCTCCGGATGATGTCGACCTCACCCATAAACTGGGCAATTTGTTTGATTTCCTGCACAGAGAGCTTGTTGACGCTCATTTCGACCTGTTTCACCTGCTCGTCAGCGGCTTCGCCGAGCACGACAGCCTCTTGTGAGGTGGTGAAACCTTCAGGAGACATTTCGATCGTTTTGGCGATGTTGCCATTGAGGTTAACAGGGACGATCTGGTCTACATACCCCAGATACGAGTATACGACTTCATAGTTACCGGGTGGCACCGACAGGGCATAAAATCCGTATTCGTTGGTGTAAGCGCCCGGGCCAGCCGGTTTGATGTAAACGGAAGCACCGATGAGTACCTCGCCGGTTTGTGCGTCTTTCAGGTACCCGTTCAGGGTTACCCGGTCTTGCGCACCCAAGTGGGTTGCCATCATGCAAACGAAGCACGCAAGGAACAATGATTGTTTCATCAAGGTAGAAAAATTGGGTTGAAGAAAGAATACTAATTGGCTTTCGTTGAGCATTGACAACGCAAAGGTGATTTTAGTTGCTTAAATCCTCCACCCCATTTCCACCAACGGTATAAAATTGGGGATGAACAGGAGAAAATGCCTTGTAAACGAATCAAAACTTGCGCCTTTTGTTTGTCGAGTAGGGATGTTGTTTGGAATTACGGTTGCTGAAAACATGAATGGGCTGTTCAATTTCATAAACGTTCTTTTTTTAATGCTGCAAAGATGCAAGCGCTTCGAACCCCCAACTGTTCGGATTGATAAACCGGAACAAATTATAAAATGTTAATTATCAATTATAATAAAAAATGGAACATCAAATAGTGACAGGAGTCATCCCGAATTTTGGCAAAAAAGACCTCGGAGAGTTCATTTTTGCCAAAATTCGGGATGACTCCTGTTTACTTGTTTTGCACTCTTTTTTCGTTTACACCATTACAAAGGGGCAATGAGTGCCGTTAGGATACCTAATTCGTCTTTTTGGACTTTTCTTTCTCTATCGCCAGCCGAACTTGTTCCAGTTCCTTGCGCGCTTTGTCCAATTCTGCATTTGCAGCAGCCACCTGGCTTCGGACGGCATCGAGTGCTTCCGTTTCCGTCTTGGTATTTTCCTTTATTTTCAAGATTTCGTTGGTGCTTTCGGTGCGGACGGCCTCTACGGCTGCCGACTGTTCCTGGCGTACGGAAGCCAAAGCGGCGGCGGCGTCCTGTTTGGCTTTAAACAAGGCGTTGGTGGCTTCCACCTGGGCATCGCTGAGCGACTGCTCGTGTTTGCGGCGCGCCTCTTCTTCTTCGAGCATCATGTCACGGCGTTTGAGGTCGGCGTCTTTCCGGACGGCGGCTATCCGTTCGGCCGACTCCTTTTGTATGGCTTCTACCTCTGCTTTGGAGCGTTTTTCGGCCTCGGCCACTTCAGTTGCGAGGGCGGCTTTTCGGTCTTGAGCGTCCTTTGCCGCTTTAGAGACCTCCTCAAAAGTGCGTTTTTTGGCTTCCGCTATGTCTTTTGCGCTCGATTCGCGGGCGGCGGTAACCTGGGCGGTAGCTTCTTCGCGGGCTTTGGCGACGGCTTCAGCGTTTTCGCGTTCGGCTATGGCGGTTTGTTCGCGGGCTTTGCGGATGGCTTCGGCACTTTCTTTGTTGGTGTTGTTGACGTCGGCAGCGGCTTTATCGCGGTTTGCCGACACTTCATTGGCCAACCGTTGGCGTTCCAGGGCGCCCGCTTCCCGGATGCGGCGGATGCTGTCGGCCTCTGCCGTTTTCAGTACAGCAATGGCCTGTGCGCTTTGGCGTCGGGCGTCGGAAACGGTATTAGACGACTCCTGTTGGGCTTTTACGGCTGCTTCTCGGGCCGCAGCCACCTCTCGGGCGGCTGTTTCGCGGGCTGCGGCAATTTCAGCGGCTGCTTTTTCGCGGCTCATGTTGACTTCAGCAGCACTGGCATTGACTGTTTCCTGTTGTTTCTTTTTGGCGGCTTCTATTTCCCTTGCGGCTTCCTCCTGAATTTGTTTCATGCGGCTTTCGGCCGTGGTTTTGGTCGACATCATTTCCGACGAGTACTGTTGTTGGGCTTCATCGGATTTGGCGTTGGCTTCCTTGACTTTGCGCATGGCATCCTCTTGCGCCTTGGCAATTTCGGCGTTGCTCTTTTCGCGGGCGGCCAGTACGGCTTCGGCTGATTGTTGCTTCACTTTTTCTTCCTGGGCACGGGCATCGGCGACGGCCTTGGTCAGGTCGGCTTGTATGCGCACCAACTCGGCATCTGCTTTTTGGCGGGCCCTAATGAACACCGAGGAGATGGAATCGCGTTCTATTTTGGCGCGTTGCTGGGCTTCGGCGATCGCTTTTTGCGACTCCTGTTGGGTTTCCTGGATAGATTGGGTGGCTTTTTGGCGGCTTTCGACTACATCTTGTGCGATGTTCGCTTTTTCGCCAGCGGCTTTTTGTTGTTCGGTGAGCACTTCCTGCCGCGTGCGGTTTACTTCTTCGGAGGCTCTTTTTTGGGCTTCGGCGACTTCAATGACGCTGTTTTCCTTTTGTTTGGCTACCTGTTCGCGGATGTCGGCAATTTCGGAAGTGCTGTTTTGCTGAATGAGTGCTTTTTCTTCGGCTGCTTTACGGCGCGATTCGGCCAGTTCGACGGCTAATTTTTGTTTTTCGATTACTGCATTTTCTTTGATGCGCGACACCTCGGCGGCGGTTTCTTCTTCCACTTTCAGGATTTGCTGTGCCGCCGTTTTTTTGGTTTTGACCACATCTTCTACTGTGGCATTTTGTTCGCGGTTGGCGCGGTCTCGGGCGTCCTGTATGGTTTTGGTGTTTTCTGCCCGGATGCGCTGGAGTTCCTCTTCGGCATTGGAGCGGGCGCTCGAAATCTCGTCGGCATATTGCTGTTTGGTCTGTTCTAATTTTTCACGCACAGCCGACAGTTCTTTTGCGGCGCCTTCGCGCGCTTTTTGCACTTCCTGGGCGGAGGTTGTTCGGGCGCGTTGTATTTCATCTGCCGATTCGCGCTGGGCCTGTTCCACGTTTCGGTTTATCCGGATCACAGCGGAGTCGGCCATCAGGCGGTTCTGGGAAATGACTGCTTGTGACTCTGCCTTGGCTTTTTCTATTTCCACGAGGCTGGACTTGCGGGCTTCCAGCACTTCGTTGGCGTATTCTAGCTTTTTCTCGTTGGCGGCCTCCCTGGCGGCGGCTACTTCCTGCTGCAACTGGGCTTTTATGGCTTCTGCGCGGTCGCGTTCGGTAGCGATTTCTGTCTGGAGCGCCTTTTTGGTGTCTTCCAATTGTTGGCGCAGGCTGACGACCTCATTGTCGCTCACGGGGCCCGAACTGCCCTGTCCGGAAGATTTCCCGGCAGAAGCCTTGTCGCCCCCGCCAGGTGTGCCTGGTTTGACCACCACGGCAGCGCTGGAAGTGCTCACGGCTGCCGGATCGAGTGTTCGGTAAAAACACTTGACGAGGTTACTCAATTCGGTGACCGAGCTGCTGTTGAGGGTAAATTTGTATTTTTGTCTATTGACAAAACTCACCAGGTTCACTGCGGTAATGGTATTGTCCATCATCCATTTGACGGCGTCCATATCCAAACGCAGGTTGTTTTGGTAGGTGGGCACCGAGCCACTGCGGCTTGCTTCACCCAGGCCTACAAATTTGTATGCCCGCTCGACGCCGCTTGCATCCACAAACACCACCTGATCATCCTGGTTAAACTCTATGCCACCCGTAGAAATCAAGCGGGCGAAAATGCCTTTTTCGTCTGTGAAAAACTCGATACCGTAGTTGTAGTTGCCGCGAACGACAAACGTAACGGTACCGCTGCGCACAATTTGCACGCCGGCAATTTTTTTGTTTTCCTTAATGATGGTTGTACAGTCTTGAGCGCCAACAGGGGTGCCCAGAGCGAAAAGGCCGCACAGCAGCAGCCAGGAGTAATTTGCCTTAATGATGGGATACATTTGCAGCTTCGTTGTGATTATTGAATGAGAAAACGGTTTCCGAGGCGCAGCAAGTTATGGCTTTTTCGCATTTACCGAAAAAGATTGTCATAAAAGACACTTTATCCAAATATGTTGGGGGTCAAATGCACTAAAAATGTCATTGCAAACTGTCTTGTAAGGGCAAATCGTCATGATCATTTTTTTTCAATTGGTAAAGTTCCATCCAGACGCCGGATCGCTCTATGCGGTGCAAGAGGTGCCAATTTTTGGACAATAGGTCATAATCAGGTAAATCAATATCGTTGAAAACGTTTGACGTCAGGATATATTGGTTATGCTCCCAGTCTAATGCAGAAAATTTTCGGGCATCGCCGTTCAGCGATACCTGTTCGCCGGTGCCCAAGGCGGGAAAAACAGTACCCACAGACTGGTACGGAATGCCGTTCTGGTCTAAGTAAGCCAACATATCGTTCCGAAGCGTATGATACGGTCTGTGTGCCAGGGTGCTGTCCCAGGTCATCGACACGCCCCGGGGATAAATCCACCGGTTGCCAAATGCCAGACTGACGCATAAAAGCGACAGGAGGCCAATTCGGGTAGCCCGCGAAACATTCAACTGGCTGGCGCAGGTCAACACCCAAATATGCAACACCATAAATACAGGTAAAAAATACCGATGTGCAGAGACGTTCTGGTGCAACAGGGTAGTTGGACTCAACAAACAAATGGTGCAGCACAGCAGCAACACCCAGCGCTGGTCGCGGCGCAAGTGGGCCGGGTTTAGCCACAGGGCGACCGCCAAAAAAATCCATTCGGCCCACCGGCCCAGGTCGGCCCACCGCCATGCGATGATTGCGGCGTTGCGCACCCAACCCCAAGGGCCCACCCGTTGAAACGTAGGTGCCCAGGGGGAATCGGGGTGGTAGCCCACCCAGCCCGTTGCCGCCCAGTGCCAGGCCAAAAAGGCACCGGCAAACACAAATCCCGGGAGAAAAAGCAACAGCATAGACCATGGAAAAGGTCTCTGTGTGGACGCCTGGAAACGGGGAACCACAACATAAAAAGCACACCAAACACCCAGGGCCACTGCCGACATCATGCCCCGCATGCCCACCGCGCACAAACCCAGTATGCCCAACACAATGATCAGTGGAAGGCGATTGAGGATCCCGTACAGCGACAACAAAAAGAAAAAAATCAGCACCACATCGGGGCCCAAGCCAGCCCACTGGCCTGCTACCACAGGGTCGAGCACCACCATGGGCACAAGCCAGTACCCCCATTTTGTGCCAGCCACCCGTATGCCAATGCGCAACAACAGCCAAACCGCACCCAACACAAAAGGCCAAAGGGCGAAGTGACTGACCAGCAAGGACTTGCCAAAAACACTCCAGGCCACTGCCAGGTAATATCCAAACAGCGGGGCATGGCCACTGTCTATCCCGATTGGCAACACCGCCCAGCGCAACTGATTTTCGTAGAAAAAATGGGCATGTTTGGATCCGAGCTGTATGGCGTCCCAGAAAAAAGGATCGTGTAGCGTTGCCAGCAAAAAAGCGGCAACGGCAGACAGAAAAAGGAGGTCCGGAATCCACGTGCGGTTCATGCCGCAAGGTTACGACAAAACGCCCTAATGCAGTCTGGCGCTCACCAATTGCAAAAACTCGTTGCGGGTTTCCACGTTTCTGAACTCCCCGGTAAAGGCGGAGGTAGACGTCAGGCTGTTTTGTTTTTGGACGCCCCGCATCATCATGCACATGTGTTTGGCCTCAATAACCACCGCCACGCCGAGGGGCTTGAGGGTTTCCTGAATGATGTCGCGTATTTCCAACGTGAGGCGCTCCTGCACCTGAAACCGGAGGGCAAATACATCTACCACGCGAGGGATTTTGCTGAGACCGACGATGTAACCGTTGGGAATGTAGGCGATATGGGCTTTTCCAAAAAAAGGCAACAAATGGTGCTCGCACAGGGAATAGAGCTCAATGTCTTTGACCAGTACCATTTCGCTGTAATCCTCTTTGAACATGGCCGAGCGCAGGATGGCTGCGGCGTCTTGTTTGTACCCTTGTGTCAAAAACTGTATGGCTTTGGCAGCCCGTTCCGGCGTTTTGATCAGCCCTTCGCGGTGTGCATCTTCGCCCACACCGGTGATGATGGCGTGGTAATGCTGCAAGAGTTGTTCGGTGAGCGCATCGTCGTACAAATCTGATTTTTGGTAGGCCATGGCGTCATTCGCCGTAGTATTCGGCATAAATGGTTTCTGTTTCCCAGAGTTTGACTGCGTGGAGTTGACAATCATACGGCTCCAATGCCCGCACCAAACGTTCCCAGATGAGTACAACAAGGTTCTCTGTGGTTGGTTGCATGCCCTTGGGGATGAACGCCACGTCGAGATTCAGGTTGCTGTGGTCTAAGTGATCGGTCACCTGCTCTTTGATCAGGACGCTGAGTTTTTTAACGTCCATGACAAAGCCGGTCAGGGGATGGGGTTTTCCTTTGACCGTGATGTGCAGATAGTAGTTGTGTCCGTGCCAGTTCTTGTTGGCACATTTGCCGAACACGGCCATGTTTTGTTCTTCTGACCATTCATCGACCCACAATTTGTGGGCCGCATTGAAGCGTTCGACACGGGTAACGTAAACCATGTGGGTATGTTAGCTTTTTGCGGGCGCAAAGTTACAGGGAAAACAAATGCCGCGCTGAAAACAAGTGCAACTCGCCGTTTTATCGGGTGCATAGCTGAATTAATCTAAAAACGCCTCAGGTGCGAGCAAGGTTCCGGATGTTTACCCGAAGTATTTAATCGCAATGCACATGCTATGACAGCCCGCGAGACCCTTGACGCCGTATACCGGGTATTTTCCCGAAAACCAGCGTACCACACATTGTTTTGGGTGGTGCTGTACGCCCTGTTGGTGCTTTTTGGGCACTTGGAGGGTATGAATTGGGCGCAAACACTTCAATTGGAATTTATCAGCCTGGCGTTTTACGCTGTTGTGGTGTACATCAACCTGCTGTATCTGGTGCCGCAGTTGCTGGCACGCAACAGCCTGCTGTATTTGCTTTCCCTGTTGCTGCTCAGCGCGTTGGTAACGCCACTCAAAGTATTGTTTCAATACATATACTTACAGGAAAACCCGTCGTGGCAATTGGAACTTGTAGAGGGCCAGTGGATTATCTTTCTTGGAAATGTACTGGTGGGCCTGCTGTCCACGGTACTGAAAGTAGTGATTGACTGGGTGCGCTACCAGCGGGAAAAACAGGAATTGACCACCCGAACCATGCAATCGGAACTGCGGTTTCTGCGCAGCCAGATCAATCCGCATTTTTTGTTCAACACCCTCAACAACTTGTACGCCCTTACCCTGATCAAGAGCGACATTGCGCCCGATATTGTGCTCAAACTGGCTGAAATCATGCGCTATATGCTGTACGAATGCAATGAAAAGCACGTGCTGCTCAGCAAAGAAATTCAATACATGCAAAACTACCTGGATTTGGAGCGCTTGCGACAACCCCGGGCAGCCGATATCTCGCTCACTGTGGAAGGCGATGTGAGCGATCAAATGGTAGCCCCGCTCATGTTTGTGCCGTTTTTGGAAAACAGTTTCAAACACGGGTTAAACCACGACCTTCAGGGCAACGGGTACGTGCGCGCCCAACTCAAGGTGCAGCAACGCGTGCTGGAATTTACCATTGAAAACAGCAAAGCCGGCCAGTTTCCCCGCCACCACCACGTCAAAAGCGGCGGAATCGGGCTGGCCAACATTAAACACCGGCTCGACCTGTTGTACCCCAAACAACATGTACTGACTATTCTGGATGAACCCAATAAGTTCACTGTGCACCTAAGTTTGCCCATCGAGTGACAATTACTTGACAAATTACCGCGTTTTGCCGTACCTTAGTGTTTTTTAATTCGAATCCATCAAACCCTTCCCCCACATGCTAAATGTTCTTATTGTAGACGATGAACCACTCGCTTTGGACGTTTTGGAAACGTACATAGGGAAATTGCCCGGAATGCACCTCGTTCAGCGCTGTACCCACGCGCTGGAAGCCAACGATGCCCTTAAACTTCACGACATCGATTTGATGTTTTTGGACATCCAAATGCCCCAGCTCACGGGTGTCGACTTTATGCGCACGCTGACCAATCCTCCCATGGTCGTTTTCACCACCGCTTATCCCAATTATGCCGTTCAAGGTTTTGACCTCAATGCGCTGGACTACCTGCTCAAACCCATTTCATTTGAACGTTTTGTCAAGGCCGTCAACAAAGCTTTTGACCAGTATGATCTGACCCACCGGGATTCAAACGCTGTGGATGCGCACCCGCACCTGGTGGAAGAGCACGGTGCCGACTTCTTTTTTGTCAAAGCCGACAAAAAATTGATCAAGGTCAACTACGATGAAATCCTCTACATAGAAGGATTAAAAGACTATGTGATTATTCGCCTCATGAACAGCCGGGTCATTACCCTGCAAACCATGAAGAGCCTGGAAGACAAACTGCCTTCTGCCCGGTTTAAACGGGTACACCGGTCGTACATCGTTTCACTCGACAAAGTGTTGGCCATCGAAGGCAGCACCATCGAAATACAGGAAAAAGACAAAATCAAACTCGTGCCCATCGGCAAAAATTACCGCGATGAGTTGCTGGGATTGATCGAAAAGAACCGGTTGTAAGCCATTAACATTTTACATTGGCAGCTTGCCGGGCAAGTGGCGGTGGTGGTATTTCTCCACTACGGCACCATTTTTCAGGATTACCACGCCTGGTTCGGCGCGCATGATGGTTTTCAGCAACTTGTCATCGGCCTTGTAAAACGGGTAAACAGCGCCCACCGATTGTGCAAAATCTTTGGCCACCTCGGCGTCTTGATACGTGGTGATGGCGTACACTTTCCAGCCTGCCTGTTTGGCTTGTTCGGCCAATGGGTTCACCTTTTCCTTGAACAGGCGCGCATAGTCTTCGTCGGGCGTCAGTACCTCTTTTTCTACTTGTTGGGTCAACACATCCGCAAGGCGTCGTGCCGTGGTACCATCGGGCAACGTATCGGTAGCCCACACGCTGTCGCGCACCGTCAGCGTTTGCATGGCTTTGGTGCCGTGCAGGTGGTAAGCCACGATCATCATGCTGTAGCCCTCTTCGGTCAGCAGGTCTTCGGTCACTTCGCCGTTTTCGCCGTCTTCTACCGCGAAATCGCTGACTTTCGTTTCCTTGACAAACACCTTTTTGCCGTCTTTTTCGATAAACGGATCCGTTTTGATCTGGTCTTTCACCTTCCAGCCCTGGTCTTTGGGGTACTGGGCGGCCACCGCTTTGTAATCCGGGTTGTCTACCACCACCACTTTGCCGTCTTTGGTGTTTTCCATAAGCCAGCCGGTAATTTCCACATTGCCCCGGGCTTCTTCTTCCAGGGCTTTTTGTTCGCGGATGTTTGCGCCTTTTTTGAACGGACGGAAGTCGATCATCGGGTCGTTCCAGTACGTGTTTTGAATGCACAGGAGCAGCGACACCAGCAGGGTGCCGACGGTAATGGCCAAGCGCATGGTCTGGCTGAACAGCGCGTGCATTTTGCCCGAAAACAGCACAAAATACAGGGCCGGCAGCATCAGGAAAATGTCTTTAAAAAACGACGTCCGCGGGTCTAACTTGATAAAATCGCCAAAACAGCCACAATCGGTCACACGCATCTGGGTTTTCACGTATGGTCCCCACTGGGCAAAGTCGAAAAAGTTGGCCTCCGCAGGCACGTACCCGGTCAAATACGTAAAGCCGGTGAGGAAGGTAAAAAACAACACGATCAGAAAAAACAGCCACGACGTCAACTTCGGCAAATACCCAATGATGAGCATGACGCCCAGCACAATTTCCAGCACAATCATGAAAATCGAAAATCCGTTGCCAAACTGGGTGAGCCAGGGGAACATAGGTGCCAGGCCCTTGAAGGCGTTGTTGAGCCCGGCAAAGGTGAGTTCAAACTGCACAAAATAGTCTTCCATTTTGTACGCCGTGCCGATGGGGTCAATCGCTTTGACCAGGCCGGAAAACACGAACCACACGCCGGTAAAATGCTGCAAAAAGCTCATCAACAGGTTAGTAGTGCGTCCGGCGCGGTAGGTGAGCCAGGTGAGCAGGCCGCCTGTGAGGGCAAAAGAAAGGATCAGGTTGGGCAAAGAGGTCATGACAAAGGTTGATTTTCTTCAGATAAACGGATGAGGGCAAACACGGCGTAGTTCAGGATGTCGCGGTAATTGGCTTCAAGTCCTTCCGACACTGCGGTAGCGCCGCCGTTGTCTTCAATTTGTTTGATGCGCAGGAGTTTTTGGAGGATCAGGTCGGTCATGCTGCTCACGCGCATGTCGCGCCACACCTCTCCATAGTCGTGGTTTTTGGCCTGCAGGAGTGCCAGATTTTCGTTCACCTCTCGGTTGTACAGGGTTTCTACATCTGCAACGGGCAGCTGGAGCGGCATATCATCGGGTAAATTCAGCTGTATGAGTGCCAGGATGGCGTAGTTGACCAATCCGACAAATTCCGATTCCACACTGTCTGCCACCATTTGTGCGCCCTTTTCCTCGATGGTGCGGATGCGCCGGGCCTTGATGAACAGCTGGTCTGTGAGGCTGCTGGGGCGCAAAATGCGCCAGGAAGTGCCGTAATCAGCTGTTTTGTGCAAAAACAGGCTGCGGCATCGGTCTATCTCGGCATTGAACTGGCGAACGGTTTTTTCCATCACCGGCAAAGATAACAGCGAAATGCGGGGTACAAAATCCGTTTACAAGCCATTAACGGCTTCGACGCCCATAATTTCCGGAATCTTGCCCCGAATGGCTTCCGCAATGCCTGCGCGAAGGGTCATGGCCGACATGGAACAGCTTTCACACATGCCCTGCCAGCGGATGAGCACGCGCATGTCGTCGGTAATGTCTACCAATTCCACACCGCCTCCGTCTACCTGTAAATGTGGCCGTACAGTACTCAGCGCCACTTCGATGCGCTCACGCAATAGAGACTTGTTGGTGTCTGTCATTTAGAAAGATTCTATACAGCAATAACAAGAATACCGAATAAGAGTTTTATCGAATGCGGAATGCGGAATGCGGAATGCGGAATGCGGAATTTGCACATTCCCTCTGTTTTTTTGCTGCATTATCGGGAATGATGCATAAAATCCGAAATGATGAGAAAATTCCGCATTCCGTATTCCGCATTCCGAACTCCGCATTCATTTGAGTCTCGCTGCGAACTGTGCCCTGAACTTTTTCACCTTGGGCGCAATGACAAAACTGCAATACGACTGGTAGGGGTTGGTTTTGAAATAATTTTGGTGGTAGGCTTCGGCGGGATAGTACGTGGACAGCGGCGAGATTTCGGTCACAATCGGGTCGTCCCAGATGGCTTGGGCGACGTTATTTTTCACGTCTTCGGCAATGGCTTGTTGCTCGGGCGTGTGGTAAAAAATGGCCGATCGGTACTGCGTGCCCACGTCGTTGCCCTGGCGGTTGAGGGTGGTGGGGTCGTGCACGGTGAAGAAAATTTCGACTATTTCGCGGAAGGTGACTGCGGTGGGGTCAAAGGTGACCTGAATGACCTCGGCGTGCCCGGTGTTGCCGTCGCATATCTGGCGGTAAGTGGGGTTAGGCACGTGCCCGCCGGTGTAGCCGCTTTCTACTTTGACTACGCCCTGCAAGTCCTGGTAAATGGCTTCCACGCACCAGAAACAGCCACCACCAAGGGTAGCCACTTCGTATTGGTCGAGGTTAGGAACGTCGGCACCTATTTGGGTTTGTGACATGTCTGGTTTTTTAAAGAAAATCAATGACATACGCGCTGAATTAATGTCCCTTTGAATTTTTCAACAATTCCGGAAACTGCGCCTGCATCCGCTTCAGGCGCGGTATGGACACACTTTGAACATACGGATTTTCGGGGTGGTTCACCTCGTAATCCTGGTGGTATTCTTCGGCCCTGTAAAACACCATTAACGGCTGAATGTCTACCGCAATGGGTTTGTTGTATTTTCCGGACGCGCCCAACTGCTGTTTGTAGGCCTCTGCGGCCGTGCGTTGTGCCTCGTTGTGGTAAAAAATGACCGAGCGGTAGGAGTCGCCGCGATCCGGCCCCTGCCCCTCCACTTGTGTGGGATCCATAGAAGCAAAGTAAACCTCCAGGAGTGTCTGGAAGGAAATGATTTTCGGGTCGTACAGCACCTGCACGGTTTCGGTGTGGCCGGTAGTATGGCTGCACACTTCTTCGTAAGAGGGGTTTTTGGTGTGGCCGCCTGCGTAACCGGAAACCGCTTCCTTGACGCCTTTGAGGCTTTCAAAGATGGCTTCTACGCACCAGAAACAGCCCGAAGCCACGGTGGCGGTGTCGAGTTTGCCATAAACCGTGGTATCTGGTACGGAGGCTTCTACGCGCTTCAATTGGTCGCTTGGGTTGGCGCCACAGGCCATGAACAAGACCAAAGCAGCTCCAATACCCATGAAATGTTTTGTTTGCATGTTGTACATTTTCTTTCAAGGGTAAACGCGGCTTGCACCATTTCGTTTATGGTAAAGCCACAATAGTGCGTCCAACTGTCGCGACGGGGACGGTAGCGACGCAGGTTGTCCCGTTTGTCCAAAACCAGAAATTCCGTTATCTTTGTACACTCAACACCGCATCCGTATGCCCAACACCTTGCCTGAACAAAACGCGTGGACGCTCGAAGAACTCGCTGCGCAGTACGGCCCCATTGAGATACAACGCCCGCTTTCAACGCAAGAATTCACCCAATTAACGGAACGCTACCCGAATTTATCCATGGAACGCGAGCCGAACGGAACCGTTACGCTTATGTCACCTGTCAAAAAAGGATCAAGCCGGAGGGAAAGCAGGCTTGCCTTCCTGCTCTGCCTTTGGAATGAAAATGCCGGCCACGGTGAGGTATACAGCGCCAATGGCACATATCTCTTGCCCGACGGGGCCATCAAAATGCCGGACGCTTCCTGGATTTCGCCCGAGCGACTGGCTGAAACAACCGAAGACGACGACGAAGCCTTTATTCAAACTTTGCCCGATTTTGTGGTGGAAATACGCTCCAAATCCGACCCCCTGAAGAAACTGCAACAAAAAATGACCGATACCTGGATGGCCAACGGCATCCGCCTCGCGTGGTTGATCGATCCGTATGAAGAAAAAGCTTATGTGTATAAGCAAGGACACGACGTGCGCGTTGTTTCCGATTTTGTGGCAAATGCGTTGAGCGGTGACGATGTGCTGCCCGGGTTTGAACTGCCCCTCGTCGAAATGATGCGCAAACCATAACGCATGGAAGAACCCTTGATCAAACGCTCCATGGACGCGTTGAACCGCATAGACACCGCCGCTTTCAAATCGGCCGAAAAAATACCCGTGTATTTTGTGCTCGACGATGTGCGCTCTGGCCTCAACGTGGGCTCCATTTTCCGCACCGCCGACGCGTTTGCGCTGCAAGGCATCATCCTGTGCGGCATCACCGCGCAACCGCCCCACCGGGAAATCCTGAAAACGGCGCTGGGTTCCACAGACTCGGTCGACTGGCAGCATGCCGAACACATCGAAGAGGCTTTATCGGCGTTAAAAACACAACAGGTGTCCATTTGGGCTGTGGAACAAACCAGCGGGGCGGTGATGGCCTACGATTTTTCGCCAAAAACAGGACAGGCATACGCCCTCCTTTTCGGCAATGAGGTGAACGGCGTGAGCGAAAAAGCCCTGCAATGGTGCGATGGCGCCATCGAAATACCGCAGTTTGGCACCAAACACTCGTTGAATGTGGCGGTGGCCGCCGGAATTATGGCATGGGAGTGCAGCCGGAAATTGCGCCCGGCTTGAAAACACCGTACTTTTGCGCCTTCAAATTCGAAAATCCACTCTGCACATGAAAGTGTTCAAATTTGGCGGTGCCAGCGTGCGCGACGCCGCGGGTGTGCGCAACGTAGCCACCATTTTACAACGGTTTGCCTCCGAACAGTTGGTCATCGTCATATCGGCCATGGGCAAAACCACCAACGCCCTGGAGGCTGTGGTGGCCGCACACCAAAAACAAGACGGCACAGCGCACGACCTGTTTCAGGGGGTGAAGGAACAACATTACGCCCTCGTGCGCGACTTGTTTGATGAAAACGACGAGGTGTTTACCTTCCTGAACGACGTATTTGTAGAAGCCGAATGGGTGCTCGACGAACCGCCGGCACAAAACTACGACTATATGTACGACCAAATTGTGTGCGTGGGCGAACTGGCCTCTACCCGCATTGTGGCCGCTTACCTCCACAAAGCCGGACTCAAAACCCAATGGCTCGATGCGCGCGACGTGATCATTACCGACAACACCTACCGCGAGGGCTGGGTGCTGTGGGATAAAACCAAACCCAACGCCCAGCGCATCGTACCGCCCATGCTGGAAGCCGGCGGCTTTGTGGTCACCCAGGGATTCATCGGCTCCACCACCGAAAACTTCACCACCACACTCGGGCGCGAAGGCTCCGATTATTCCGCCGCTATTTTTGCCTTTTGTTTAGACGCCGAGGGCATGTACATCTGGAAAGACGTGCCGGGCGTACTCACCGCCGACCCCCGCCTGTTCGACAACGTGACCAAGCTCGACCGCCTCTCCTACATGGAAGCCATCGAAATGACGTATTACGGCGCTTCGGTCATCCACCCCAAGACCATCAAGCCCCTGCAAAACAAAAACATACCGTTGTATGTAAAGTCGTTCATTGACCCCGACGGTGCGGGCACCGAAATCAGCAGCGACCTCGACATGACCTATCCGCCCATCGTGGTGGTCGAAAAAAACCAGGTGTTGCTGCACATCAGCACCATTGATTATTCGTTTGTGGCCGAGCAGCACATGGCCCGCTTGTTTCACATCCTGGCGGAATTGCGCATATTTGTCAACATGATGCAAAACACGGCCATCAGCTTCTCCATTTGTGTGCCCAACATCCCCGACCGGGTGCAAAAGTTTATAGACGAGGTGTCCGACGAGTTCAAAATAAAGACAGAATCCGGGCTGGAACTCCTCACCATCCGCCATTTTACCGACGACATTATCCACAGCCTGAAAAAAGGCAAGATTGTCCTGTTTGAAGAACGCATTCAAAATACCCTGCAAATGGTAGTGCGCGATGTGCCGTTGATGGAGCGAAAAGCGGTAGAATTGGAGCGTTCTAAAGGATAGTGTCTAAACAAATTACACTTTATTCCGTTCCCGATTGTAGACGCTGTTACAAACCTTTCTCCATGTTCTCATTTTTCCAGGCCACCACAGGGCGATTTTTTTTCAACCGCCAACTGCCGGGGGCGAGTACTGTTATGACGTCATGGTCCAAGGCCACTGCCGCACGCAAGATGTCGTCTTCGCTGCGGCATTGTGCGTACTTGATGCTCTTGTTAAACAGCACCGTTTTGTGGGCGCAATATCCGGCAGGCGGCCAACGTCCGGGCGGTGGAAACGGACAACGCCTGATGGTGAACGGCCGTTTTTACGGCAAATTGGTGGACGAAAACACCGGCAAACCCATTGGATACGCCACGGTGCAACTCTTCGGCATGCAAATGGACACCGTGACAAAATCGCGCAGCGAAAAATTCATCTCCGGGCAACTGTCCAGGGAAAATGGTGATTTCAGCCTGGAGAACGTTCCGGTCAGGGGCAAATACACCCTGCGCATCAGTTTTATGGGGTACGACGCTCTTGAACAGTCAGTGTCTTTTGACGCCGGAAAATCGGGGCCTGTTGCTGAAAAGGACCTTGGAAACATCCGCCTGGCCGCTGTTTCAACCAACCTGAAAGAGGTGACCGTGATGGGCGATGCCAATGCCTTTTCCATGGCCATCGACAAAAAGATCTACCGGGTTGACAAAGACAACATGGCCGCTGGCGGCACAGCAGAAGACGCCCTGCGCAACGTGCCCTCGCTCAACGTAGACATAGACGGCAACGTAACCCTCCGCAACGCCGCCCCGCAAATATTTGTGGACGGACGCCCCACCACCCTCACCATAGACCAGATTCCGGCCGACGCCATAGACAATGTGGAAATCATCACCAACCCCTCTGCCAAGTACGACGCTGGCGGCGGCGGCGGAGGCATCGTGAACATCGTGCTCAAAAAAGACCGCCGCATCGGCTACAACGGTAACCTGCGCGCAGGGGTAGACATGCGGGGTAAAATCAACCTCGGCGCCGACATCAACGCCCGCGAAGGCAAAATCAATGGCTTCCTCGGCATCAACTACAACCAACGCCTGTCTAAAAACTGGGGCAACACCCAACGCCAAAACCTGACCGCCATGCCCCGCACCGACGTATACCAGGACAACCAGGGCCAGCGCGAAGGGTATTTTCATTCTTACCGGGCCGGACTCGACTGGCTCATCGACAACCGCAACACCCTCACCTTTGCCGGCAACTTCAATGGCGGCAATTTTGACAACACCGATGACATCAACATCCGAACCGACACGTTCGTCGGTGGGGAATTGCGCACCGGGCTCGCCGAACGCACGTCTACATCCAATCGTCAATGGCAAAATAGTGGCGGACAGGTTTTGTTCAAACACTTGTCGCCCAAAGCCGGTAAAGAGTGGACAGCCGACTTCAACCTCAATAAAACCCGTTCGGAAAACAATGGCTTGTTTCAAACCGACTACTTCGGCGTATACCCCAATGGCCAACAAAAACAATCGGGTGAAACAGAAAATACGTTCATCACCACCCAAACAGACTGGATTGATCCGTTGAATGAAAACGCCAAAATAGAATACGGTGCCCGTGCCGCCGTGCGCACCTTCAGCAGCGTGAACGCCAATTATCAGTTGAACAACAACAACGGCGAATTTGAACAGGTGTTTGGTTTTGCCGACCGCTACCGCTTCGACGATCAGGTGTTTGCGGCCTACACCACTTACACCCAATCCTACGAAAAATGGGGTTTTCAGACCGGCCTGCGCGCAGAGAGTTCGTTTTACACCGGCGAACTGATTGACGCAGACACTTCCTTTTCAAATGATTACCCCCTGAGTTTGTTCCCCAGTGTGTTCCTCACGTACAAATTAAACGAAGACGACAACACCCAGCTGAGCTACACGCGTCGGGTCAATCGGCCCAGCTTTTTTCAGTTGATTCCGTTTCCGGACTACTCGGATTCGCTGTTGTTGTCCATCGGCAACCCCAACCTGCGCCCCGAATTCACCAACGCCCTGGAATGGAACTACCAGAACGTGTTCAACAAGTCGCACAACCTGTTGGTATCGGTGTATTACAAATTGACGACCGATTTGATCACCCGCTACCAGTTTACGCAGTTTGACGAGCAGTTGGGGCGCGAAGTGGTGGTGTCCACTTACGCCAACGCCGACCGCAGCACAGCCTTTGGCACGGAATGGACACTGAAAAACACCTTCTGGAAAAACCTGGAATTGGTGAGCAACGTCAATTTGTACAACTCGGTCATCGACGCTTCCAACATCGAGTCTGACCTCACCAACACCCAGTTCACCTGGTTCATCAAGGAAAACCTGACCATCAAGCTGCCTGCGGCCTTCACCTTCCAGGCGTCGGGCGAGTACCAGAGCCGCACCGCTTTTTCGCTGGAGTCGGGCGGCAACCGCCACGGTGGCTGGGGCGGCGGCACCTCCAACACCGCCCAGGGATACACTACGCCCATCTGGCGCGTCGACCTCTCGGTGCGCAAAGACTTCTGGAACCGCACCGCCAACGCCACGCTCAGCGTGCGCGATGTGTTTCGCTCCCGCATAAAAGGTTCGCACAGCGAAACCGACGCGTTTATTCAGGACGAGGAAAGCCGCCGCGACCCCCAATTGGTGCGCCTCAACCTGGCCTGGCGTTTTGGCAAATTCGATACTTCGCTGTTTAAACGGAAAAATACCAATACGAACTCGGAAGGGATGGAGTTTTAGGAATGCGGAATGCGGAATGCGGAATGCGGAATGCGGAATACGGAATGCGGAATGCGGAATGCGGAATGCGGAATTTGCACATTCACTCTATTTTTTTGCTGCATTATTGGGAATGATGCATAAAATCCGAAATGATGAGCAAATTCCGCATTCCGCATTCCGCATTCCGCATTCCGCATTCCCCCTATTCCGCATTCGAAACTTCGTACTTTTGTTGTTCCCAAGCGTTACAACTATGAACCCACGCCCCACTCTTCCTTTGCTTTTTCTATTGGGATCCATCATCATGATCCCCAATGCCGCATTCCGAATTCCGCATTCCGAATTCCGCACTCCGGATTCCGAATTCCGCACTCCGGATTCGGGCCGGGATTTTGCCTTGTTTTTTGCCACTGATACGTACACGAATGCTGGCGCCTGGCGCAAACTCTACGCACCGGTGAAAGACGCCCGGGCGTTGGCAGCTGATTTGCATGACCTGTATGGATTTGATACCTTGGTGGTGGTGAACCCCACCAAAAACCGCATACGCGAAGTGCTGACGCAATATGCCGGGAAAAAGTACCCCCCCAAAGACGGCCAACTGCTGGTGTACTTCACCGGACACGGACAGTACATAGACCTCTTGAAAGACGGATTCTACATCCCCAAAGACGGCAAATCGAGCAAGGACGACCCCTGGGGCGATACATGGTTCAAATACACCGACCTGCGCCGCACCATCAGCGGCATCAACTGTCCGCACATCCTCTTGTGTGTAGACGCCTGCTTCAGCGGCACGCTCGACGAGGACATTGTGTTTGGCAACATGAACGAAGGAGACTTTGACCGGCCCAACGAAGCCGAATCTGCACGCAACCAACGCATTGCCGACTTGCTGCGCCCCCGAACCCGCCTCATGATTGCCTCGGGCAAAAAAGACTACGTACCCGACCCCTCCGAATTCGCCCGGCAGTTCACCGCAGGACTGCGCACCCTGGGTGGCGCCGACGGCCTGCTCGACGTGCACGCCCTCTACCACAGCCACTTGAAAAAAGCGTCGTCGGAGCCCATACTCCGCAGCTTTGAGCAGGATGAAACCAGCTCCAGCTTTGTCTTCGATTACCGCAACCGCAGCACCACACCCGCCAACAATACCAACACCGCTGCCCCCGACAGCGACTACGACGGTACCCCCGACGCCACCGACAAATGTCCGGGGGAATACGGCACCCTCCTCGGATGCCCCGATTCTGACGGCGACGGCATAAACGACCACGACGATCAATGCCCCTTTGAAGCCGGATCGAGCGCCCGACAGGGGTGCCCCGCCGCCCCTGCCGCACCCGTAATAGACAGCGACAACGACGGCGTGCTCGACGGCGTAGACAAATGCCCCAACGACTACGGCAAAAAAGAATGGCAGGGATGCCCCGACAGCGACGGCGATAATGTGCCAGACCACAAAGACAAATGCCCCAAAGAATTTGGCCTCGCTTCCCTCAACGGATGCCCCGACCCCAACAATGCCAACACCTACACCGACCCCCTCGGCGGCACGTTCGTCAAAATTAAAGGCGGTACCTTCGACATGGGCAGCGACAATGGCTCAAGCGACGAAAAGCCCATGCACCGCGTAACCCTCAGCGACTACTACATGGGCAAATTCGAAGTCACCCTGGCGCAGTTTAAATCCTTCATAGACGATACCGGCTACAGCACCGACGCAGAAAAAAGCGGAGACTCCAGGGTGGTCAACAGCAGTGGTTCCTGGGAAACAAAAAGTGGCGTCAACTGGCGGCACGACGAACAGGGCAACCGACGCCCCACGGCGGATTACAACCGCCCGGTCGTCCACGTCAGCCACAACGATGCCACGGCCTACGCCCAGTGGCTCAGCCGAAAAACCGGCGAACGCTACCGCCTGCCCACCGAGGCAGAATGGGAATACGCCGCAGGCAACGGCAGCCGACACACCAAATACAGCTGGGGCAACGGCGACCCCACAGGCAAAAAAGGCGGCAACGTGGCCGACGAAACCGCCAAACGCCAATATTCCGGATGGTCTGCCTTCGAAGGCTACACCGACGGATACGTCTTTTCGGCGCCTGTGGGCGCTTTTGACCCCAACGAACTCGGCCTGCACGACATGACCGGCAACGTGTGGGAATGGTGCCAGGACTGGTACGGTGATTACCCCTCCGGCAGCCAGACGAACCCCACTGGCGCCACTTCCGGCTCCAGCCGGGTGATTCGCGGCGGGTCGTGGCGCCTCGACCCGGCCGACTGCCGTGTAGCGAACCGCTACAGCGGCGCGCCGGACTACCGCTACGGCGGCGTTGGCTTCCGCCTTGCCAGGACTTTTTAACCTTTTAGGCTTTTTACCTTCTTACCTTTTGACAGGACATAGAGCGGGGTGTCGGGCAACCGACACCCTGTTTTTTTTTGTTGGGCGCAGCCCACATTGGCACCATATATGGTGCATATATAACCACGTAGTGTTTATGTGTCACCACTGTTTGTATATATGGTGCATATATGGTGAAAACTCAAAAAAAGCTTATGCCGATCCGCATTTTCACCCTGGCTTTTAGCGAAGAAACGCAGTCGTTTCACGACGACCTGGTGCAGCAGTTTTGTGTGAACAAAAGGGTGCACCGCATAGAGACGAAGTTTTTTGTGCGCCAGGGTCAGCCGTTCTGGACCGTGGCCATCCAGTATGGCATCATCCTGAGTGCTGCAATGCAGGCATTACCTTCGGTACATGGACGACTTTGTGGTGTTTGACAACGACAAAGACCACCTCAAGCAAGTCCGCCTGGCTGCCGACCATTTCCTGCAACATGAACTTGGTTTACACCTGAAACCGGGTGCCACCTTTTTCAACAGCGCCCCAAACGGGCTTTCGTTTCTGGGCAAACGCATCTTCCCGGCTGCCATACGCCTGCACAACCACAACGGACGCCGCATCACCCGCCGCTTGCGCCACCGGGAGCGGCAATGGCAAAACGGAAACCTGAACGATGAGGACTTTCTGGAATCTGTGAACAGTTACTGGGCTTTGCTCTCGTGGTATCCGTTTATGGGGTTAAGGCGGCATCTGTTGTAATTTTTCATATTTGAAACTGCCCCACCCTCGGAAAATTTGTCCCGTACCGCAGGTCGGGAGGCCCAACGTTAAATCGCTGGTCGGAATACCGAACCAACGTTGGGCCTCTCCGAGGCCACGAAATCCATGAAACATCTTCTACAAATGTTGGGCCTCTCCGAGGCCACCGCAAACCTTGCGTTGACGACATTGGGCTTGTAGCCGTCGCCTCGCTTCAGCGGCCTCGGAGAACCCGTCCCGTACCGCACCAACATTTGTAAAATGTACATCTGAGCATGCTTAACGGCCTCGGAGAGGCCCAACATTTGTAAATGTGCATGTGGCCATGCTTAACGGCCTCGGAGAGGCCCAACATTTGTAGAAAAACCAGGCGTTTTTCATTTGGGCCTCGGAGAGGCCCAACGTTAAATCGCTGGTCGGAATACCGAACCAACGTTAGGCCTCTCCGAGGCCACGAAATCCATGAAACATCTTCTACAAATGTTGGGCCTCTCCGAGGCCACCGCAAACCTTGCGTTGACGACATTGGGCTTGTAGCCGTCGCCTCGCTTCAGCGGCCTCGGAGAACCCGTCCCGTACCGCACCAACATTTGTAAAATGTACATCTGAGCATGCTTAACGGCCTCGGAGAGGCCCAACATTTGTAAATGTGCATGTGGCCATGCTTAACGGCCTCGGAGAGGCCCAACATTTGTAAATGTGCATGTGGCCATGCTTAACGGCCTCGGAGAGGCCCAACATTTGTAAAATGTGCATGTGGCCATGCTTAACGGCCTCGGAGAGGCCCAACATTTGTAAAATGTGCATGTGGCCATGCTTAACGGCCTCGGAGAGGCCCAACATTTGTAAAATGTGCATGTGAGCATACTTAGCGGCCTCGGAGAGGCCCAACATTTGTAAAATGTGCATGTGGCCATGCTTAACGGCCTCGGAGAGGCCCAACATTTGTAAAATGTGCATGTGGCCATGCTTAACGGCCTCGGAGAGGCCCAACATTTGTAAAATGTGCATGTGGCCATGCTTA